>JACCDW010029170.1_pt1 | contig 73310 bp, 87 predicted proteins | sample 7449781 | NCBI WGS metagenome assembly JACCDW01 (sample SAMN15323449, study PRJNA562643) | freshwater metagenome | isolation source: river surface water | place: USA:Blue River Watershed | collected 2017-08-18
AGAGGCTGCTGCACCCCGCCCAACCCGCCCGCGCAAATGGTGCAATTGGCTCAGGCCAAAGCGCTCGGCGTGGTTGATCAACATTAGCGAGGCATTGGGCACATCCACACCCACTTCAATCACCGTGGTGCTGACCAACACGCCCATTTGGCCTTGCACAAACAGCGACATGACCGCTTTTTTTTCGGGCTGCGGCATGCGCGAATGCAGCAAGCCCACCATCACACCGGGCAAGGCTTCGCACAGGGCTTGGTGGGTGTCGGTGGCATTGCGCAGGTCCAACGCCTCGCTTTCTTCAATCAACGGGCAGACCCAATAAATTTGGCGACCTTCGGTCAGTTGCACCCGGATGCGCTCGATCACCTCATCGCGGCGGGTCTCGGCCACCAGCTTGGTGACGATGGGCGTGCGCCCTGGCGGCAATTCGTCAATGGTGGACACATCCAAGTCGGCGTAGTAACTCATGGCCAGGGTGCGCGGTATGGGCGTGGCACTCATCATCAACAAATGCGGTTCGCGCGCGGCTTGGGCCGTCGGCTGGGCCGTATCTGGGCCCATGGTGAAGTCGTCCGAGAGTTTTTGCCGCAAGGCCAGGCGCTGGGCCACACCAAAGCGGTGTTGCTCGTCAATGATGGCCAAGCCCAGTGCTTTGAAATGCACTTTGTCTTGAATCACCGCATGGGTGCCCACCACCAATGCGGCTTGCCCGCTGGCCACCAGGGCCAGCATGGCATCGCGTTCTTTTTTCTTTTGGCTGCCCGTCAACCAAGCCACACACAAACCCAAAGGGGTGAGCACAGGCTCCAGCCAGCCAATCAGCTTTCGGAAATGCTGCTCGGCCAAAATTTCGGTCGGTGCCATCAGCGCACATTGCCAGCCCGCATCGATGCACTGCGCCGCCGCCAATGCGGCCACCACGGTTTTGCCCGAGCCCACATCGCCTTGCAACAAGCGGTGCATGGGCTGCGGGCGGTCCAGGTCTTGGGCTATTTCAGACACCACCCTTTGCTGGGCCTGCGTCAAGCCAAATGGCAAGGCTGCTGACAGGGCTTGCCACACCCCTTTGCGGTGCTGGGACCGGGGCAATTGGGGGGCCCGCAAAGCCGCCCGCTCCCGCTTGGACTGCCACTGCGACAACTGCTGGGCCAACAACTCCTCGGCCTTGAGGCGTTGCCACGCGGGATGGCTGCGGTCTTCCAACTGCCCCAGCGACACATCTGCCGCTGGGTGGTGCAAAAACTGAAGCGATGCCGCCAAGGGCCATGTGTGGGCGGGCGCATGCCCGGGCGGAATGGTTTCTGTGAAGGCCCCTTGGCGCAATGCATGCGCCAACCCACCTTGCACCGCTTTGCGCAAATAAGCTTGGGGCATGGTGGCGGTGCTGGGGTATACCGGTGTCAAGGCGGTGGACAAATCGCCACCCGCAGCTTGCACGCTGGGGTGCATGCAGGTGCGCCCCATGAAGCCACCGCGCACCTCGCCGCGCAAGCGCACCTGTCGCCCCACTTCCAGGGCTTTTTGCATGCTGGGGTAAAAATTAAAAAACCGCAGGGTGCAGGTTTCACCGCCATCGTCGACCACGGCCAGCAATTGCCGCCGGGGTTTGAACACCACCTCGCAAGAGCGAACCGTGGCCTCAAACTGCACCGTCTCGCCCTCGCGCGCATCGGCCAAGCGGGTCAAACGGGTTTCGTCTTCATAGCGGTAGGGCAGGTGCAAGGCCAGGTCCACATCGCGCACCAGGCCCATTTTGCGCAAGGCCTTTTGCGGCGCGCTCAGGGGTTTGGCGGTCTTGGTTGGCGCAGTGGGCATCTCCAGGCCTCAATAGCCACCGCTGTATCGCAAGTGACGCAAAGCCACTTCGCACAATTGGATCAGCAACAACAGCACCACCGGCGATAAATCAATGCCGCCCAAGGTGGGCAGTACGCGCCGCAAAGGCCACAACAAGGGCAAAACCATGCGATCAACCCAGTCGGCCATGGGTGAATCGGTGCGAACCCACGACAACACCACATGCACCAGCACCAACCCAAACAAGCCCGACAAACAAAGGCCCAACACATCCAACATAGCCAGCCACAGCACCACCCCCACTTGGCCTGCGCCCATGCCCAAGGCCACCAGCAAAGCTGTTTTGGCCAGCACAATCAAATACGCGGCCAAAGCGCTGGCGGTGTCCAAGCGGCCCAAAGCCGGCAAGATGCGGCGCAACGGCAAGACCAGCCAATTGCTCAGGGTGAAGATGAACGGGCCCAAGGGGTTGCCCGCTTTGGCCGCCAACGGAATGCGGTGCCATTGCATGTACAAGCGCAGCAAACAAGCGCCTGCCAGCAGGCCCACGACCACTTGCAAGACCAATGAAAGCATTTCAATCCACATGGTCTGAATTGTGACCCATGCCACAATCTGCGCCTTCTTCACTTGGAACGGGCCTGTTCAGCCCTCAAGCACATGACACCTCCCACGCCCGATCGCCCATATCGCCTGAGCGATTTTGACTTTCACCTTCCCCCAGAGCTGATCGCCCAAACCCCTGCGCCCGAGCGCAGCGCCTCGCGTTTGCTCGATGGCCGTGGCCCCGTGGTGGACCGCATCTTCAAAGACCTGCCCGAGTTGCTGCAAGCGGGTGACTTGCTGGTGTTCAACGACACGCAGGTGGTGCCCGCACGGTTGTTTGGCGTAAAACCCAGCGGCGGGCAACTGGAATTGCTGATTGAGCGGGTGCTGCCAGAGACCGAAGGCCAGCCGCCCCACCAAGTGGTGGCGCACATGAAGGTCAGCAAAAAACCAGCGCTGTGCACGGTGCTGCGCATGTTCAACCGCGATGGATCGGCCACGGCCTTTGATGCCACGCTGCTGGGCCGATGGCCCACCGTTGACGGCCCGCTGTTTCGCTTTGCCCTGAGCGGTGAGCCATTGGCACTGATGCGCGCAAACGGCCATGTGCCCTTGCCGCCATATATTGCGCGCGACAAACACCAGATGAACCCCGAGGATGTGGCCCGCTACCAAACCGTTTGGGCCAAACACCCAGGGGCAGCGGCAGCGCCCACGGCAGCCCTGCACTTTGACGAGGCCTTGCTGGCGCAACTCAACACACGGGGGGTGCAACGCGCCAGCGTCACCTTGCACGTGGGCGCAGGCACCTTCTCGCCTGTGAAAACCGAAAACCTGAGCGAACACCACATGCACAGCGAGTGGTACAGCATCCCGGCGGCGACCCTACAAGCGATTGCTGATTGCCGCGCCCGGGGTGGTCGGGTGGTGGCGGTGGGCACAACCACTGTGCGCACCCTGGAGAGCTGGGCCCAAAGCGGCCAGGTGGAGGGCGACACCGACATCTTCATCACACCGGGCTTTGACTTTCGGGTGGTGGATGTGTTGATCACCAACTTTCACCTGCCCAAAAGCAGCCTGATGATGCTGGTGGCTGCCTTCACTGGCTTTGAGCACATGCACACGCTGTATGCACATGCCATTGCCCAGGGGTATCGGTTTTTCAGTTATGGGGATGCGATGTTGTTGGCGCGGCAATAAGCCTTTTTCCAAGACGGAAAAGTCTTCAGGCTTTTGGGAAATACTGGACACCCACCAACCCTTTGTAATCTGCATCTTGGGTCCATAAAGTGGCTTGATGCTCCAAAGCCATGGTATACATGGCTGCGTCTGCCAAAGCAAGTTGGTGTTTCACAGACAGGTCTGCAGCGGCAATGGCGCGGGCATCGGTGAAATCTATGATTGGTGATCGTCGCATCAGGTTCAAACAGGTGTCGCGCAAATGATCCGGCAGTTTTCGCGTCAAGACCCGGTGAACCTCGTACAAATTAATGCTGGTGACCAGCAAACGCGGGCTGTCTTCGATGGCTTGTGCAAACAAGTCTGCGCGAGGCGAATCTAAAAAATATTCCACCCAACCTGATGCATCAACGATGTTCATGCGTATTCCTTATCGGGTTCCTTGGGGGGTTCTGTATCACCCAGGTCATAGCCTTTCAAAATCCCCCTGTAGGCTGACGAGGGCAATAAGGGCGTGATCACAATTTCTGCCCCGCGCACCTCGAATTGAATTTGCGAGCCTGGCTCAATGCCCAACTGAGCCCGCATGGCCGCTGGCAACGTGACCTGTCCTTTGCTTGAAACAACCGCATTGCTTGACATTTTTACCTCCGCTTACTTTCTAAAAAAGTAAAGCAAATCTTAAAGTAAAGGATTTCGCTTGTCCAGCGCCACTTAAACTGCCGCCATGCTCACATTCGACCTGATCAAAACCGAAGGCCTGGCCCGCCGTGGCCGCCTGACCCTCAATCATGGTGTGGTGCAAACGCCCATCTTCATGCCAGTGGGCACCTACGGCACGGTCAAAGGCGTGATGCCGCGCAGCCTGCACGAGATGGGTGCGCAAATCATTTTGGGCAACACCTTTCATTTGTGGATGCGCCCGGGCCTGGACATCATGCAAAGCTTTGGTGGCTTGCATGGCTTTGAAAAATGGGACAAACCCATCCTCACCGACTCGGGCGGGTTTCAGGTGTGGAGCCTGGGCGCGATGCGCAAAATCACCGAAGAGGGCGTGCACTTTGCCTCCCCCGTGAACGGCGACAAGCTGTTCATGTCGCCCGAGGTGAGCATGCAAATACAAACCATCTTGAACAGCGACATCGTCATGCAGCTCGACGAATGCACGCCTTACGAGACCAACGGCAAGCTGACCACCGAGGCCGAGGCCGCCAAAAGCATGGAGATGAGCCTGCGCTGGGCGCGCCGCAGCCAAGACGAGTTTGCGCGGCTGAACAACCCCAACGCCTTGTTTGGCATTGTGCAAGGCGGCATGTTTGAAAACCTGCGCGAAGCCTCGCTGGAACAACTGGTGGCCATGGACTTCCCTGGCTACGCGGTGGGCGGTGTGAGCGTGGGCGAGCCCAAAGACGAAATGCTGCACATCATGGCGCACACCCCGCACCGCTTGCCCGCGCACAAACCGCGCTACCTGATGGGTGTGGGCACGCCAGAAGATTTGGTCGAAGGCGTGCGCTGCGGTGTGGACATGTTCGACTGCGTCATGCCCACCCGCAATGCGCGCAACGGCACGCTGTTCACCCGCTATGGCGACTTGAAACTGCGCAATGCCCGCCACAAGGCCGACCCGCAACCCATAGACCCGAGTTGCACTTGCTATGCGTGTGCGGGCACCTCGGGTGTGTCGTGGAACGATGGCGGGCGCGAAGGCTTTAGCCGCGCCTACATGCACCACCTGGACCGCTGCGGCGAAATGCTCGGCCCCATGCTGGCCACCATCCACAACCTGCACTACTACCTGAACCTGATGCAAGAGGTGCGCGATGCGCTGGACGCGGGAAATTTTGCGGGGTTTGTGGCGAGGTTTAAAGGGGATAGGGCGCGGGGGGTTTGAGCGTCAGATGGGGCTGCTCAAGCAATAACCAGCAAAGCCCTGATTTTGGCTTTCACTTCACGCATAACGGCATCTGGTGCACTGTCCTTTTTGATGGCTTTGCGCACTTTCCAGTCGAGCGATTTCACCTGGTCAGACAACACCACCCCATCTACGCCGTTCATCGTGAGTTTCACTTCAAATGGATGATTTTTCACCTTGGTAGACAAGGGGCAGCACACCATCAACTGGGCTTTTCTGTTGTAGATGGCAGGGCTTAATACCAATGCCGGGCGATGTCCTGCCTGCTCGTGTCCCGCTTGTGGGTCAAATTGCAACCACACAATGTCACCGGCCTCGGGTACGTATGTGCGACGGTTCGCCATCAAAGCGCCTCTTTACCCACAGGTGTACCAAATGACACTTCATCATGACCATTTTTTGCAGTCATCCCCGCCACCAGGTCTTCCAGTTTGTACTCCACCTTGTCGCAAGGCTCGATGATGATGCGCCCTTTTCCCGCTTTGATGGTCACCCGCTGTTCGAGGTCAAAATTAGCCAGCTTCATCGTGGCGGCACTGAGTCTCAAGGCAGGGCTATTGCCCCATTTGCGAATAACGGTTTCCATGCGTTGACTCCTAATGTAGATACATTGTAGATACTTGATTCAATTTTTTTAGTCGCCCTGCCGTGCTCTATCTGTACCCTGTTGCCCAGCGATCTAAAAAACACAGTGAATTCATGATCCCAGGTAACAAAAGCGCCGCCTAAATAGAGCGCTTTATAATTACTTCTCTACCTGCTTGGCCTTGGACTAATTCTCCGCACCTCACCGAGCAGGCGTCGCTGGTCCCCCGACGCCCTTCAACCGGGGACCACTTTCACTTTTGCATTCGCCCCGGGCAATTGGTAGCTCATCTTCGGGGGTCTGCCACCCATCTTCTGCCCTTCTGTGGGCAATACCAGGCGTTTGGTCTCGCCCAGCAAATAACTCCGCATTGAGAGCACTGCGCCGTGGAGCAGGTTTTTGCGGCGCACATGGGTGCGGTGTGAAGGGGCATACACAACCTCATCCAGCGAGGCCTTGATTTCAGTCAGGCTGGCTTCGGTCAGGTCTTTGCTTTCAAGTCGAACGCACTTGGCGACAGCATCTTCAATGATGTAGCGGTAGGGCCCCATCAAGTCATAAACCAAGCTGGGGTAGCCGGTGGTCACATGCAAATATCCGTGTGCGGGTGACATTTTGTGCATCAACACCCACCTGAGCAAAATGCCATACAAAAAAAACGACCCGGCATCCAGTGCCGCAGATACCGGGTTGTGAGAGCGCCTTAGGGTGTCGGATTGGCCCAGGTCGGCAAAGTATTTCGCCCAGTAGGTTTTGCTTTGATGCGCCTCGGCCAAGCGGATGTCCTTGACATTGCGCAGCCGGGTCAAGCCTTTGTAAAACACGTCTGCAATTGGGAACTTGGTGGCTTTGAAGCGCTCACGCACCAGGGTGCGGGCGATGAAGCATGCCTTGGTGGCGTTTTGTCTGGCCAAAACCTGGGCGGTCAGCATGTCTGCATCATCGCGCCTGGCTGCGGGCACGAACACATAGGGGTCGGGCAGGTTGCGGCGGTGGATCAAGGCCGGTATGCGCCTGGCCGCCAAATCGTCCAAGAAGTTCAATGGCAGTTCGCCCGATGCCCCATAAAACAAGATCACCTCGACTTTGGACAAGTCAGCGCGAAAGTCCCCTCCGTTGAAGGCCACATCCCATTGGCCCTTGCTGCCTTTGACCTTGGCCAAGCTTTGCAGGTACGGAATCCACAGGCTGGCCTTGCTTTTACGACCCGAACTGGACCATGTCCAAATGGAATCCGGATGTTGTAACTCGTTCATTTAAGCGGCCCATATTGAATACTATTTAATTATTTTATGTTTTAGAATCAGGGCCAACTGTGCGACTAGCCAGTTTTGAAGGGTAGTTGGAGGCACCCTACACGTATGCTTGCCAGTTTTGAAGGGTAGTTGGAGGCCACAGCGCGACTTATGTGGCCAGTTTTGAAGGGTAGTTGGAGGCAACCGCACAAGTTCAGCGGCCAGTTTTGAAGGGTAGTTGGAGGCGACAAACTGGTTGGCAATGCCAGTTTTGAAGGGTAGATGGAGGCCAACTCCGCGTGCTTGAGCCAGTTTTGAAGGGTAGTTGGAGGTCTCGCCTCGATGTCAGGCCAGTTTTGAAGGGTAGTTGGAGGTGTCGGGTCGAAAAAAGTCAGTTTTGAAGGGTTGATGGAGTTCAATGACAAAACAAATACGACAAACGAAGAACGGGCCAATTGAGTTGCCCAGGCATGGGGGTGTGGATGCCAAAAAATGGCGGCGCAAAGTGGCCAATGCGGCCACCAAGAGGCCTGAAAACGTCATGCGAACGCTGAGTTTTCCGCTGGATTTGGAACTCGGGTTTTCAGATTTTTATGATGATGCTGAACGGTTGTACAACACCGTTGAGGGTTTGGGCAAAGGAAGTTTGGCGTATCTGCTGATGCGCGCGCATTTGTGTGGCTTGGCCCTACACACCAGCACCAGTGCGGCGCATACGGCCAGAATCGCCTCGCATTTTCCCGATCAAGCATTTGTAAAGGCACTTGAAGATGGCCTGGGCATTGTCAATGTCCCGCTGACTCCGCAAGGTCTCTTTGTGCTTTTCACGACACCTCCATCTGGTGATCGAGCGTTAACCCCCAATGATCTTGCCAATCGTATCCATTCAAGCTGCCTTGGGCAAAAAATGTCAGAGAAAACGGATGACAACGTTCGCGAATTGATGATGACCTTGGCGCAGGCTGTGTACGCCCATTCCAAAAGCTACAAGCATCTGCAAGAGCACCCTTGGGGTGCATTGGCCGCATGCGGCGCGGCGCTGCAAAAGCAATCGTCACTGTTTCCCTCTTTGGTTCTCACGCCTGTCAGTGATGAACTGGGGGTCAGCTTGTCTTTCGATGGCCAGGTTGACGGTGTTTTGACTAACGAGCCTGAGCAATATTGGCCGCACCACATCATCGCTTGTTTGTTGAGAAACACGCCTTCCAAGAAAATCAATGATGTGTTGCTTAGCTTTCAGGACAATGGGTTGAGTCAATTGTTCGGCGCACTCATTTCATCGGCCAAAGGCACGGCTGGCCTGCTTTGCCAATCAACTGCCCAAAGCCTATCGACCGCTTTAGGCATCCCTTCGTCCAGGCATGCAGATGTGGTTTTGTTTTTGGATGCCGCCCGGGCTTTGCCCAAGCCGCCTTTGTTTGATAAAGGAAACTACAGCCGTTACCGAAAAATTCTGGCGGGTAAATGGCGCCCTTGGGTTTCCAATTACCTCGCCCGCTTGGCGAAATTAGAAGAGCAGACGCAAACTTTGGGAGCTGTTGTTTGGCCACCTGAGCATCCACCAGGGCTGGAGCGAGTTCTCTCCGGCCTCGATCTGGATGAAGTTCAGCTTCAGCAATTGGACTCTGAAAGGGTTAAGGCGCTTGAGAGGGTGAAAGTTTGTTTGGCGGTGCTGAGCGGAAAGAGTTTGGCCATTCGGCCCATTGCGGCCGCGCAAGAGTTGGTGGCCCAACTTCAAATCATTGAGGATGTACACGCCACCTTCAGGTCGGTGTTGAATCAACTGGAGCAATTGTCCGAAGATCAAGGCGATGAAGGTTTGCATAAAGACTTGAAGGCCTGGATCTCTTGCCTGAAGGTGGCGAAATCCGACATTTTTGCGCTCCCCAAAATCAGCGGCGGCAGCCCTGATGTGGCCTTGGACTTGAAGGAGTTGAACCGGCTGCAGCAGGCTTTGTTTCGGGGCATGGACGCGCTGTTGACGCTGGTTGACCAATGCGCCATGGGTGGATTTGAAGAGGCCCTGGCCGCAAAGCAAGCACAAGAAAAGCAACGCGCACCCAAGGCCAAGGCAAAGAGTTTGACGGAGGGCCAATACAAAGAGCTGGCACAGCGCCGTTTCATTCAAGGTTTGCTGCAACTGAGCAAACGGCTTTCACCCTTGAACAAACAAGTGGTGATCGGTTGGCTGGGGCCGTTGATCATCAATAGCGGGGCACCCAAAGCCAAAGCGCTGTTGAACAAGGTGGTGTTCAATCAAATGGGATCGTTTTACCGAAGCCCATGGAGCCCGGCCCGGCACGAGCCCTTGCCCGTATGTTGGCCCACGTTTGAGCAAATGCAGTGGATGGCATTGATCACCGGCTTGAAGGACAGCGTCCGTTTGCAATTGCAAACCACGCCCAGCGCAGCGCTTTTGCAAGACCTGTTGGAGATCATGCGGTTTTGGGGCCAACTCAGGATTGACACGCTCGATGGCATTGACGCTGAGTCCATCAAGGCCATTGTTGAAAACAGTGGCATGCAAGTCCATTTGCGCTTGAAGTTGGCGCTGCAAAAACCAACCCTTGCGCCTGCGGACGTGGCCAATGTGTTGACAGCTTTTGCCAGCCAGCTTGCCAAGTTGCGGTTTCAGGCCCGACGCGAAACATTCATCGTCCGACACAAGTTTTCAGGGGTTGGTGCAGAAGGATTGATGCAGGTGCCAAAACCAAGCACTGGAAGATGCCCGATCAATACCTCAAGGCCAAAGGTCCCTTCGGTGAGTTGCTCAAACAAAACCCGGATTGGGTGGCCGAGCCACAAGATGCCGTTGCGCTTTTCAAAAAAGTGGCGGGCGGTCAAATGGGCCCAGGTCAAAAAGCCTTGCTCGCGCAACTTCCGCACGACTGGTATGTGAAGCTTGGTTTTCGCAAAGAGGCCGGGCAAGCCATTGAAGGCTTGCACATTGGCAAAAAAATCGCCAAAAAAATCAAGAAAACCCGTGGGGCACGACTGATGGGTCCGTCGAACTTTTTGAACCAGATCACCCAAACCTTGACGGGTGGCGTGGTGGGCAAAGAGTGGATGCTGATCCTCGATTGGGTGTTTAAAAACAAACTTGTCTTTGAAGATGGCGTGCCGCTTTTGCAAGCCCAACCTTTGCGCTGCGAGCCGCGCTTGGCTGTGCCTTTTGAGCAAAAAGATTTACCCAAAGAATCGGTGGGTTTGTTCGACCACATGGTGGCCATTGACCTGGGAGAGCGCGAGATTGGTTACGCCGTTTTCTCGGTAAAAGATATTTTGCAGACAGGTGAAGTCACTCCCATCATCGATCCGTTGACACAGCAAGCGGCCAATGGCGCAATCAGCATTGCTGGTGTTAGGGTACTCATCAATGATGTCAAAGGACATCGATCCAACCAATCGACCAATTCCAAGCTGTCACAAAACTTCAATACCCGCCTTGAAAAGCTCAGAAACAGCGTAGCTTCTGAAGTGGTCCAAAAGATTGAAGCCTTGTGCGCACGGTTCAATGCTTTCCCCGTGCTGGAAAGCTCGGTGGTGAACTTCCAGACTGGCTCCCGGCAACTGGACCTGGTTTATGGGGATGTGGTTCGGCATTTTGTGATGCTGGACCCCACAAAGGCGCATATCGATGCACGCAAGGAGCACTGGATGGGTGCGGAAATGTGGAAACATCCCTACTTGATGGCCCGGCCATTTGATCGACCCACTCGCAAAAGAACGGGTAAGCCCGTACCACTCAATTTATTTCCTGGTGCAGGGGTGCATCCTGCAGAGACTTCGAAAAAATGCACCAAATGCGGCCGCAACGGGTTGCTTGTGCTGCGCGACTTGGGCGAAAAGGTCCAGGTCATGGATGGCGGACTGCTGGAAACACCAGACGGGCAGTTGCGGTTGATGTCAGGCTGGGCTTATGCCGAAGCGGACTTCAAGCGGGCGCGGCGTGATAAACGCAACTTGCCCATGAACAAGCCACTTGCTGCTGGTCAATACAACCAAGCAGCCATTCACCGCTTTGGCAAGCAAACCAACCGCCAAAAGGCGTTTGATATGCGCAGTTCGGGCTCAAGCCAAAGCCGCTTTCAATGCTTGTTTGCCGACTGCATGGCCACCTACCACGCCGATGCGGGTGCTGCCATCAACATTGGACGCAAGTTTTTTACGGACAAGATTGCTTGGGAGGAAAGCCGTTTAAAGGCTGGTGTTCGTTGATGTTTATTCACAAATCGGGCGGCGAGGCAACATGACAAAAAATCCCCAATGAATCAGGGGGTGGTTTTGGATGAGCGTGAGTCACGAGGCTTAGACAAGTCACAAATGGCCGATCGTTGTAATTCATATTTATGCAGTCGACTTCTTTCTCTCCACGCAATGCAGCCTAACCTCACTCAATTTACGGTCGGCCAGAACCCCACAAAATCAAAGTAAAGCCATTGATAGTGTCGAATAGTCAGTCAATACAACGCCGCGTTCACATGGCTGTACAAGCAGCAGAACAGTTGCTTAAGTCGTTGACCCCAACTCAGTGAAGTTGCTGATCTTCACCGTTCCGTCCGGGAAGCGGGCAATGATGTCCAACTCGCCGCCCATGGCTTCGATGTGGCTGCGCAAGGTGGACAGATACATGTCGGTGCGCTTTTCCATTTTGGCAATCGATGGTTGCTGCACATTCAACACTTCGGCCAGCATTTTTTGCGACAAACCACGCGCTTGGCGCAGTTCGTGAAGCGGCATCTCTGACAGCATGGCTTTCGCCTTTTTGTTGGCTTGTTGTTGTGCTGCTGGGCTCATGGCCGCACGCAGTTCAGTAAATTTCTTGGCCATCAGTGTTCTCCTTCACGTCGAAGTTGTTCCAGGTGTTCGTCATACAGTTGATCGGCGATGGGGACATGAACCTCATACCAACGATCGTCCCCAGTTTTGTCACCGCCGATCAGCAATATCGCCATTCGGCGCGGGTCAAAGGCATAAAGCGTTCGATATGGGCGTCCGGCGTGTTGCGTTCGAAGTTCACGCATGTGTCCATGTTTGGAGCCGTTAATGCCACTGCTGTGGGGATGACCAAGCGATGGACCCCGCGCCTCCAGCAACTGGACTGAAGCCGCCACAGATACCTGCTCGGCCTGCGTCAGACCGGCCCACCAGTCGCCAAATTCATCGGTGTATTCGACATCCCAGGTCATACGACGAATATACCCTCAGGGGAATATTTCTTCAAGGCCACGAAAACAACGACTGCGTTACTGCGCCGTGTGAACCCAGTTTTCCACTTCCAGGGCAGGCACACGCTCGAACTCCCCGATGTTGTTGGTGACCAGCACGAGGCCTTCGCTGCGAGCGTGCGCTGCAATGTGCAGGTCGTTCACACCGATGGGCTGGCCGAGTTTTTCTAAAGCGGCGCGAATGGCTCCGAAATGCCGCGCGGCCTTGGGGCCATAGGGCAGAACTTCGAGGCGGCTGCAAAAGTCTTCGATGGCGTTCAGGTTCTCGCTCACGCGGCTGCTTTTCTCGGCACCGTGAAAGAGTTCAGCAAGGGTGATGGCGGAAATGGCCATTCGGCTGGCGTTGGCGTTGAAGGTGGCAAGCACCTCGATGGGTCGCTTCTTCAATACGTAGATGACGATGTTGGTGTCCAACAGGTAGCGCAGCATCAGAGCGCCTCCCGCTCCGGCTGGTGCTGGCTGGCGCGCTCGGGCAGGAAGTCTTCACTCACTGTGGGCCCATCCAGAAAAAAGCTGTCCCAGCTTTGGCCGATGGGAGCGATGATGCGCTCCTTGCCTTTGACGCGAATGTCTACCTTTTGGACACCCTCGGGTAGACGCACATCCATGGGCAGTCGGACGGCCTGGGTGCGGTTATTGACGAAAACAGTGCCAATGGACATCTCAATTCCCCCAAGAAAAGGTATATAGCAATTGTATACGGCAGCTCAAGGGTGAATGGAAGCCGCTTTTTACCGCGCTTCAGACAGCAACCCAACCGGCAACCTGCGTTTTTTCCCAAATTCACGCCACCGACATGACATTCGACCGTGGCGCACCCAATAATCACGGGCCGGACTCTGGGATAAAAAATGCAATCTGTTGGTCGCTTGTTCAAGGCTTGTTTTTGGTTGGGTTTGTGGGGCTTGGCCCAGGCCCATGCGGCGTGCTTGGGAGACGCCAAGGCCGCGCGGGTGCACACTTTTGATGTGGTGCCCCAGTTCACAGCCGCGCGCATTTACGGCAGTTGGTCGCCCCTGCTGCAACGCGTGGGCCAAGCCAGTGGCCTGTGCTTTGAGTTGCGTGTGGCCCCCTCCATCCCCGAGTTTGAGCAAAAGCTGCTCAATGGCGAGCCCGCGTTTGCCTTCGTCAACCCCTATCACGCGGTGTTGGCCTTTAAGAAGCAACGCTACCAACCCTTGCTGGCCGACAGCGAAGAAATGCTCAAAGGCATTTTGGTGGTGCGCCAAGACAGCCCGTACCGCCAGTTGCAAGACTTGCAAGGCAAAAACCTGGCCTTTCCCGCACCCAACGCATTTGCAGCCACGCTGTTGATCCGCGCCGAGTTGGCCAAGAAAAAAATAGACACCCAGCCGCAGTTTGTCAAAACCCACAGCAATGTGTACCGCACCGTGATTCAAAACGAAGTGGCCGGTGGCGGTGGTGTGAACAACACCTTGGACAGCGAGGTGCCCGAAATTCGGCAACAACTGCGGGTGCTGCACGAAACCGCCGCCTACCACCCCCACCCGGTGGTGACGCACCCCAGCATGGCACCTGCCCTGCGTGAAAAGTTTTTCAAGGCTTTCGAAGCCCTCAGCAAAGATGAGGCGGGGCAAAAAATGTTGGATGCCGTTGGCATCGGCAAACCCATGCCCGTCAATTACGCCAAGCATTACAAGGTGCTGGAAGAGCTGGGTTTGGAAAAGTTTTTGGTGCTCAATTAAGGTCTTTGCACGGTGGACCGCAACCAGTTATGGAAGGATGCCCGCCCAGCCATGCTGATTGCATTGGCCATGGCTTTGCTGCAAATTGTCACGGGGCTGATCACCTACCAACAATCGACCCAGTTGGTGCGCGAGTCCAAATTTGTCGCCGCAGCCAACTTGGCCAATGGCCTGGTGGCCGCCATTGCCGACCTGGTGGTGCTGAAAGACTATGCCGCCATTGAGTCGCGCATGCTGCAAACCATGGCCAACCAAGAGGTGGTTGAAGCGGCGTTGGTGAATGTGGAAGGCAAGGTGCTCTCCAGCCTGCGCCGCGAGTCGGACCAAATCAAAGTGGTTTTCAATTTGCCCACCCAAACCATTGCTGCCCCCATGCGGGCCCAGCCCTTGGTGCAAACGGTGGACGAGACGCACATCACCACCTGGGCCAAGATCAACATTGGCACGGGCTTGGGTTGGGTCAAGCTGACCACCTTGGTCGCATTGGACCGCGACGAGTTGTCCACCTTGCGCCAGCAAACCTTTTGGTTGTCGATGGCCTCGCTGCTGTCGGGCGCTTTGATCTTGGGCTTGTTTTTGTGGCGCGCTTATTTTTCGCTGGTCAAGCGCGGGCACGTGATCGAACACCAATTGGACGATGTATCAAACCGACTGCACCAATCTGAAAAGCTCGCCTCCTTGGGCCAGTTGGCGGCCGGTGTGGCGCACGAGATCAACAACCCAATTGGCTATGTGTCTTCCAACTTGAACACCTTGAACAAGTACATCGCCATTTACGAAAAAACCATCGATCAACTGCAGGCCCAGGTGCAAGCCCTACAACCCAAAGCCGCTGACGCAACAGCCGTGGCCACGCAAAGCCCCAAGCCAGTGGCCAGCCATGCCATTCGACAAGACGTGCAAGACCTGTTGCGCGAGACCCAAGAGGGCATCACCCGCGTCAAAAACATCATCCAAGACCTGAAAGATTTTTCGCGCTCCAACGCCAGCCAACATTTCATCTTGGCCGACCTGCAGCAAGGGCTGCGCTCCACCATGAACATTGTGGCCAGCGAGGTGAAATACCGCGCCGAGATCGATTTGCAATTGGCCACCTTGCCGCAAGTCGAGTGTGTGCCGTCACAAATCAATCAGGTTTTTTTGAACATGATTGTCAATGCCGCCCAGGCCATGCCCAAGGACCACAAGGGCAAGATCATCATCCGCTCAGGCGTGGCCAACGACAAGGTGTGGTTTGAGTTTGAAGACGATGGCATTGGCATGGATGCGGCCACCATTGCCCGAATTTTTGACCCCTTCTTCACCACCAAAGATGTGGGCACGGGCACGGGCCTGGGGCTGTCTGTGTCCATGGGCATTGTCAATCGGCACAACGGCCAGATTTTGGTGAACAGCACCCCCGGCGTTGGAACCACCTTCAAAATTGAGTTGCCCATTCGCCAAACCCAAGTTGAACCCAGTCTTTCTGGAGCGAACGCATGAACGACACCAACCCAAGCGCTTTGGACGCGGCCGATTCACCCATCCCATGGGATCCGTCGGCCGTGAAAATTTTGTGCGTCGATGACGAGCCCAATGTGCTGTCGGCCCTGCGCCGCATGTTCAGCTTGGAGGGCTGCCAAATCAGCGTGGCCGAAGGGGGGCAGGCGGCCCTGCAAGCCATGGCCAACGAGACATTCGACGTGATCATCTCGGACATGCAAATGCCGGAGATGAACGGGGCGCAACTGTTGCAGCAAGTTCGCGCGCAGTGGCCCGAGACCATGCGCATCATGCTGACAGGCACCGCCGACCTGGCCAATGCGGTGGCCGCCATCAACCAAGGCGAGATTTACCGCTATGTCTCCAAACCCTGGAGCGACGAAGAGCTCATGGGCATTGTGAAAAGCGCGGTGGCTTTTGCCAACCTGGCCAAAGAGCGCCAGCGCTTGACCGAGCTGACCCAAACGCAAAACAAAGCCCTGGAAGACATGGTGGAGACCTTGGAGGAAAAGGTACAAGCCCGCACCGCCTCGCTGCGCCAGGCCTATACGTCGTCGATCAAAGCCTTTTCAGGCCTGCTGGGTTTGCGCAGCCCCAGGCTTTTGGAACACTCCAAGCGGGTGGCCAACACCGCCATGAAGATGTCGCAACTGGCGGGTCACGACCATGCCATGTCGCAAGATATTTTCATCGCGGGGCTGCTGCATGACTTGGGAAAAATTGGCTTGAGCGACCGGGTGCTCACCACTGACATCGACAACCTGCCGCAAAGCGACTTTGCATTGCTGGAAACCCATTGCGCGATGGGGGCCACATGCCTCAAGGGTTTGGATGGCATGGAAGCAGTGGCCCAAATGATCCGCGCCCACCACGAAAATTTTGATGGCAGCGGCTACCCCGATCGCTTGGCCGGCAAAGCCATTCCCATCGGCGGGCGTTTCTTGGCAGTGGTGGAGGTCTACGAAGAACTCATGTCCGGCGATTACGACGGCAAGCCCTGCAACCATGCAACCGCCATGCGCACCATTGCCAAAAACCGTGGCACGCTTTTTTGCCCCCAAGCGGTTGACCTGTTGACCAAGGTGTTGGGTGGTGTGCCTGCGACAGCGCAAGCGGCCCCCAGCCCAGCCGCTGCACCAGCGGCCAGCGCCCAAGCGGGTGCAGCCCTGGGCAAAGATGTGTCGGCCAACCTGAGCTATCGGCATTTGGTGGAAACCATTCGCAAGTTTTCGCATGCACGCATTGAAGACTTGCGCAGCGAACCCAATGGTTTGTTGTGGGTTCACATTGAAAGCGCGCACGGCCAGGGCAACCCCGACTTGGTGATCTGGCTCAAAGGCCATGGTTTTGTTTGGGCTGCGGCACAAGGTGCCTGGCACTATGCCGGCTGAAGCGCCCACTGGGCCTGCCCGTGCCCAGCCCTAGTCGCCCGTGAACACCGTCAGCACGCCGGTATAACCGTACAAGTGGCGGTGGGCAATTTCGCCGCCCGCAAAAAACCCCACCAAAGGCACATCGCCCAAGGCACGGCGCACGATGTGCATCTCGGCGCTGGGGCCGCCAAAGTGGGGGCCACCACGGCCAGCGCAACTGACATACACCGCACCCAAGATGCGCTTGGATCCCGGCTCTGATGGCATGGGCACTTGCTGACCGGGGTGGGCCCAGTGCATGGCATCGTCGTCCATCAAAGCGGGCGCTTCCAAAGACTCTCTGATTTCAGAGCCAATGCGCATGATGTCGGCCCGCGCTGCGTTCACATGGCGCTGGCAAAAACTCAAACCCATGCCGGGCGAAACCAATTCGGCCACAGCCACGGCACGGCGCGCCGGGTCCAGGCCCACGATGTGGCGCACCAACACATCGTCGCCAAACTCACCCTTGCGGCGCAGGGCTTGCTCGCTCGAAGCCGTCAAACCAACCAAGGTGGACCTGACTTTCATCAAAGCGGGCTGGGGGTTGTCCAGCGAAATTTCCAGGTCGCGCAACAACACATCCAGGGCTGGCTCGCCATCCAAGGCCAATACCAAATGGCCTTCGCATTCGGTGATGGTGTGCTGGGCCGACACCGGCACGCAGCCTTGGGTGACCCGTGACAACAAAGCCACTTCCGGCCCGAAGGCCACCCCACTGAGCCCGCCGCTGTACACCCCAGAGGCAGCCCCTTGGCCGCGCACATGCCCGGCCGAGCTGACCGCAAATTGCAACGCGCCCTGGCGACTGCTGGCCAAACCACCAAACACATAACCACTGGCGGTGCGTTGGGCCATCTCTTCAATCAAACCACCCACATCGGGGGTTTGTCCGTCGGCATGGACCAAGGCGGTGTGGGGCTCAAAACCCAGGTTGTGGCCCAACGGGGCCACCCCACTGAACACCCGGTATTGGTTGTGTGGCAACTCGCACAGCATGACCGTCAAAGCGGGTTCGTCAAAGTATTCGACGTTGTTGGCGGCAATGCCCACACCCACCGTACCGGCCCAATCGGTGACCGTGGGCAGCTCGGCCCCCAACCAATCCAAGATGTCTTGCGCGGCATCGGCATAGTGATCGGTGATGTAGAGCAAGCCCAAGGTGGGTTGCGCGGCATGGGTGGGCAAACTCAGCTGCGCTTTGAGTTGCGCCAACACCAAGCCAGCTGCCATGGGCCACTGCGGGTGCGTGGCATGGGCGCAGGGAAACAACTTCATGCGCGTGGGCTGGCCCGGCGTTTGCGGGCTGCGGTTTTGGCGGCAGGTACCGACTTGGCTGCGGCTTTGGGCGGCTGGGCCACAGCGGCCCCATCCATGCCCGCTGCCTTGGCCTGTTGCTGCATATCGGACATGGTTTTTTGCGCGATGTCTTGAAACTGCTGGGTCAGCGCACCCCACCATTGCATGGGGTCGATCGCCGGTGCCGCAGAGGGGCCAGCGGCTTTGGCGGCCTTTTTGGCTTTGGCCGCAGGCTTGGGCGCGGCGGCCTGTGCGGTGCTGGGTTTGGCGGTGAATGCCGCCGCAGCGTTGGGCCAAGCCTCGGGCTTGATCTTGAGCGACTGGGCCAAGTCACCCATGCTCAGGTTCATGCCTTTCAAGGTGTTGAGCGTCATGCGCTGCACCTCCAGCGCTTGGATGGTGGCGGCAATGGCTTGGGTGTTTTGGTTCAGCCAAAACTGAACCGCCTTGAGTTCTTGGATGCGTTTTTCCAGCTCTTGCGGGTCCAAGGTGGGTGCGACCCAGCTGCTGGGCCCCAAGCCCGCAGCGGCACCTTGGGTTTGCAGGTTTTTTAAAAAATCAATGCCCGGCACAAATTGGCTGAAATCAAAACCAGGGGTTTGGCTCATGCGACGCATCCTTGCAGGTGGGCCGTCCCCCATGGACAGCTCCATGCCCCAAGCTTAAACCCTTTGGCCCCTCAGCCTCAGTGCTTGTGGGCCGCGCCCTCTTTGCCCATGCCATGGGTCATTTCTTTGACGGGCAGCTTGACCTCTTGTTGCGACACCACCCCTTTGCTGTCTTTGAATTGGAGGGTGATGCTCACGCTGCTGTCTTTGGCCAGAGGGCCTTTGAGGTCCATCAACATGACGTGGTAACCGCCCGGTTGCAAGGCCACGGGCTTGCCCGCTGGCAAATTGATGGCGGGCATGGCCGACATCTTCATCACATTGTTTTCCATCTTCATTTCGTGCACTTCGGCCACGCCCGCCACAGGGCTGCTCACGCCCACCAACTGGGTCGCTTGCGCGGCGGTGAGCTTCATGTAAACGCCCGTGGATTTTTGACCGGCCACAGTGGCCCGAGCCCAGGGCTCTTCCACCTTGACCTGGGACCAAACCGGCAGTGCCCAAAAGGCACCCGACAAAACAAGCAGACTCCAACGGTTTTTCATTTCACTTCCTCTGATAAAAAAATAAATAGGGCCAAGCTCACGGCTGGCGCTCGGTGATGAAGCCAATGCCTTGGATGCCTGCGCGCTGCGCGGCCGCCATGGCCTGGGCCACACGTTCGTAGCGCACATCGCGGTCGCCACGGATGTGCAACTTGGGTTGGGGTTGCTTGGCCGCCTCGGTTTGCAGCAAGGTGACCAATGCCGCGTCGTCAATGGCGGTTTCGTTCCACCAGTAACGGCCCTGCGCATCCACGCTCAAGCGGATGGTTTGCGGCGGCGTGTTTTGCGCCTGATGGCTTGCACGCGGCAATTGCACATTGACCGCGTGCTTCATCACCGGCACGGTGATGATGAAGATGATGAGCAGCACCAACATCACATCCACCAAGGGTGTCATGTTGATTTCGTTCATCACCTCGTCGGAATCGTCTTGGGTACCAAATGCCATGCGACTGCCCCTGTTATGGTGCGTTGCTGCGTTGCGCGGCCTGAACCCGCGCACCGGTGATTTGCAAAGCGTGCAAATCGTGGGCAAAGCGGTTGAGCCGCCCGATCACTTGCTTGTTGCCGCGCACCAGCGCGTTGTAGCCCAGCACCGCCGGGATGGCCACGGCCAGGCCCAAGGCGGTCATGATCAAGGCCTCACCGATCGGGCCCGCCACTTGGTCGATGCTGGCCTGACCGGCCGCGCCAATTTGCACCAAGGCGTGGTAGATGCCCCAAACCGTGCCGAACAAACCGACAAACGGCGCGGTAGAGCCCACCGATGCCAACACCGCCAAACCCGACTGCAAATGCGCGGTGGCCTCGTCAATGGCGCGCTGCAAGCAGCGGGTGACCCAGTCGCTCACATCGAGTTGCTGGGCCAGTGCGGGGCGGGCCTCTTGGCCTTGCACATGTTCCAGCGCCTCGCGGGCTTGCTGGGCCAGTTGGCGAAACGGGTTGTCTGCCATCTCACCCAAGGCCTGCTCACCGGAGGCCACACTGTCGCAATCCCAAAATGCATCGACCCGCCGCGCTTGTTGCTGATGCCGCCACAAATGGCTGGCCTTGAGAAACATCACCACCCAGGAGGACATCGACATCACCAGCAGCAGCACAGCCACCAAGCGGGTGACCAGGTCACCTTGGGCCCATAAATTCACCAGACCAAATTCACTGTTCATGCGTCACTCGTTGTTCAACTTAAATTCAATCGGCACCTGAAACCACATGGTCTCGGGCACACCGCCGCGTTTGCCGGGCACATAGCGCCAGCGCATCACCGCTTCGGCCGCAGCGCGGTCCAAACGGCCATGGCCACTGGACTGTTGCACTTCGGCTTGCTGAGGCACACCGTCGGCACCAATGAGAACCCGCAGCACCACCCGCCCTTGCTCGCCCATGCGTTTGCTCATCGCGGGATACACCGGCGGCGATTTGGCTTGGTAGTCTGCCACGGTGGTGGGCATGTCCACTTTGGCGGGGGGGCTCGGCGCAGGCACCGCGACCACACTGGGCGCAGGGGCCACGGAGGGGGTGGCCAAAACGGGTGCATTCACCGGCGCTGTGGCCGCCAGGGTGGGCGGGGCGATGGGTGCAGCGGTGGGCTGTGGTGTGGGCAGCGGGGCCAATGCCAAAGGGGTGGGTGCAGGTACGGGACGCTTAAGCGGAGTGGCTGGTGGCGGCGGAGGGGGCTTGATCGGAGGTGATGGCAGTGGTGGCGGCACTTCGCTCACCACGGCCACGGGGATCACCCACTCGGTGGCGCGCTTGAGCAACCCCGTGTGCAACGCCCACAAACCTGCGATGTGCAGCACCACCACACCACCGATCAATATGGCAGTGCGCTTCGGTAACGTCAAGATGGGATATGGCACAGCCTGCATTACATCATCCTGCTAGGGCAAAACCCCTGGAGCGCCAGGCCTTGAACCCTTCGACGATTGCCACAATGGGTGCGCTGAGGGTCAACATGGGCATCGCCCACAACATGAATGCGGCACTCAACCACATACCCCACGAGGGGCTGCGCCAAGCGCCTGGCAACAAGGCGGGTAATCCCACTGACCCCATCGCGCGGCGTTTGACATACATCACCCAACCGGACACCATCGAAAAGATCAAACCCAAGCCAAAGATGAGCAGCACAGCTTGGTTCCAATAGCCCAACTCGGCCCGGTGAAACGGAATGCCCACCCCTGTGGCTTTGCCAAAAAAGGTTTGCTGATCCCAGCCACTGAAATACAAACTCTCACCACTGTAGGCGTCGACCAACAGGTCGAAGCGGTCCATCGGTTGGCCGCGATCGATTTGGTTGGCACGCCACACGCCAGTGGGCCCTTGGGGCGGCATGATTTGCATAGTCACTTGTGGGGCGTGTTGGCGTATTGCTTGTATCGCTTGCTCCCAATTCATCGGGGCGTGCCCCTGCACAGGTTTGGACTGAAAGTGGGCGGGTATGCGCGGAGACGCTTGCCCCGCCGCATCGCGCAGCCAACGCACCCGCTCGCCGGCGTTTTTGCTCCAAGTCAGACCCGTGGCCAAAATGGCAGCAGTGACCACGCTCAAGCCCACGCCAGTCCAGGCATGCCAGCGCCGCCATGCGGCACGACCTGCGCCGCGCTCGGGTGTCGCATGGGGCTGGGGCCACCACAAATAAGCGCCCGTAACCAGCATCACCATCACCCAACTAGCAGCCAGCTCAATGATCCAGCGCCATCCATCGCCTTGTAACCAACTCGAATGGAGTTTTCGCGCCCAAACGCTGAAACGCTGCGATTGCTCCAAGCTGCCCAACACCTGCGCGTTATAAGGGTTGACATACACCACCATGGCTTTGTGGGGCAGGCCAAAGCTGGGGCGCAAGAAGGCAGGCTTTTCAGGCTTTCCCGCCGGCGGGTCTGCACCATGCTCACCATGACCGCTGTGGCCCGAGGCCGCAGGCAGTCGCTGGGGTTTGTCCGCGTGTTCGCGTGGGGCCGCCCATGCAAAGCGCGCGCTTTCGTTGACCCGCTGTGGTGGCACCACCGAGTGCAAGGTCCAACCATCCGGCGCAGCGCTGCGCGCGGCGTCCACCAATTCGTCGAAGGGGCGGGGGTTTTCAAGCACCTCCACCCGGTCCAAGTGGGCATATAGCGCGGACTCAATCTGCGGGGTGAACACATACAAGGTACCTGTGAGGGCCGCCACCAAGGCAAAGGGGCTGGCGATCAAAGCGGCCCAAAAATGTATGCGCCAGATCAGGCTGCGGCGCTGAGCGCGCAAGCGAGCCTGGTCTTGATTGGGGGTCAATATGTCGGCGCTCATCAGTGCAAATACTTCAAATTGGCCACAAAGGTGCGTTGTGGGAAGGGGTGAAACAAGAAGTAATCTTGATTGCTGATGTTGTCGATGCCTGCAGTGGCGACCCAGTTTTTATCCAGCTTGTGGCGCACCTTGAGGTCCATCACGAAGAAACCAGAAAACCCTTGATAGGTATTGGGGTTGACATCGTTGTTGTCAATCGACGAATAAAACTGCTGCTGGTAATTGCCACCCAAAGCGATGGACGTTTTGTCACTGGGCCGATAGGTGCCGACAAATTTCACCCGCAGCGGGGACACGCCGGGGGTTCGGTTGCCCACCACCGAGCGACCGGTGCTGGTGGTGCCCTCATTGGCGGTGATGACCGACTCCACCCACGTCAACGACGAGAACAAATCAAACTGATCGAACAAAAACTTGCGCATGTGGCTGCTGAGTTCAATGCCAAACGACTTCACCTCGGCCACGTTTTTCCAATAGCTGTAAAGCTCTGTGGGTTGGCTGGCGTCCAAAGCACCGAATTGGCTGATCAAGGCGTCTTTCACATGCTCGACAAACAGAGAAGCCCGGTGGTTGGAATTGGCGCCTTGGGTGGCCAAAGCCAGTTCGGCCGAGTTGACGTTTTCTGGTTTGATCAGGCTGGGCGATGGCGACACATATTTGGTGGTGGTACAACCCGTGGAGGATGTGCAACTGGCGATGTTGTAGAGCTCGCCCACGGTGGGGAAGCGGTAGGCGTTGCCGACAGACAGGCTCAAGGTCGAGCCGTCTTGCAGGCCCATCAAAGCCGAAAATTTGGGTGAAAAGTGGTTGTCGGATACTGACGGTTGGCTCAGCGCACTGGCGTTGGTGCTGGTCGACGCTGATTTGTTGTAGACCATGCCACCGCATGTTTCCCAGCTTTCATAGCGGCCACCAAAAATCAGTTGCAGGTTTTCGTTGGCGCGCCAAGCGTTTTGCAGCCACCAGGCTTTGGTTTCGGTGTTGCCGTTGGCCACCACATTCATGGCGCCTGCATTACTGGACTGCCACTGCACCACGTCTTGGGTGGAGTTGCTGAGTTTGTTGAAATCTTGGTGGTAGCCAAAACTGATTTCGTGCTTGCCCCCCAGACCTTGTGGCCGATAAATGGCCTTGGCATCCAGGTTGGTCCAACCCGAGCCCGACATGTCACGCACCGCACCCTCTTTGCCGGTCACGCCATACACCGGGCTGCCATCGCTGCCCAGGTAACTGGCCGTGCGCTGCAAGTCCTTGTGGTAGTACACATTGGACAGCGCCAGGTCGTAGTCCCAGGTGCCTTGGGTGTTCGACTTCAGGCCCATGCCATGCACGTAATGCTCTTGGCCCAGGCCGTAAACACCACTGGCCAGTGTGGTGCCACCGGTTCCCGTGCAATTGGTGGTGGTGCAAAAGCTGCCATTGCCCATATAGCTTTGGGCTTTGGCATCGGTGTTGGCCATGAAAACACCAGACGACAAAGTCAGCTGGGTGGTGCTGTTCAAATCAAACGCCAATTTCAGGTTCAGGTTGTCGCTCACCCCATGCAAGATGCCATTGGCCCCGCTGTAATAGGTGGTGGCCCCGGTGGCCGTTTTGTTGATGAAGGGGTAAGGGCTCAGGCCCGCCGTGGTGGTGGTCCCAAATGAGCGGGGCTGGGTGTTGGCATCTTGGTGGTTGAGCATCAAGCGCCAGGACATGGCTTGGTTGCGCCCACCGATCAAGCCCGCCAACTGCTGGGTTTGGTAAGTTTCATTCGTGCCAAATTTTTGATAGGTTTGAAATGCCTGGGTCAAACTGGCGCTGGCTTCAAAGGCTTTGGTGGGCCGCTTGGTGCTGATGTCCACGATCGCACCCATCGAGTTGCCCGCATAAGCCGCTGAATAAGGCCCGTACATCACATCAATGCGATCGATTTCCTCTGGCGAGACCACAAACCATTTGGGGGGTCCAAAGTTGTTGTCGTTGTACAACTGCGTGGAGATGGGCATGCCATCGACCAAGATGATGCTTTTGGCGCTGTAAGACACCCCCCAAATGCGGGTGGCCAAGGTGGCGCCGCCAAAGTCTGCCGAGTCGCGCTTTCTGGCCATCAAGCTGGGCATGTATTTCAATGCGTCGGGTGTGTCGATGATGTTGATGGTCTCGGCGATTTTTTCGCGATTCGTGCTCTCCACGGTGTTGGGCATTTGGTACTTTTCTGCCGTGGTTCGCTCGGCCGTGACTTTGACCGGGGCCAACTGCTCTTGGGCAGTTGCTGGGTTGATCAAGCCCGCCAGCATGCATGCCAGGGCCTGAAAGGCTTTTTTCATTTTGATTTCAACTTATTTTTTGATCTGCCAACGGACTGGCCGCTCCATGCGCATCAGTGCGCGTGGGCAGTTTTCGCCGCAGGCGTGTCTTTGGGTTGTTGCACCACCACCTTGACCTCGACTTCTCCGGCCTGCTCAAAGCGCAGCCACAGCGAAAAGCGCTCGCCCACGGCCAAGGGGCGTGGCAAACCGCTGAGGGTCAAGGTGTGCCCTTGCGGGCTGTTGTGGCGCATGGGCACATCGGCGTGGGCCGGTATGTCGATCGCAGCGACGGTGGTTTTGCGCACCGCGCCTTGGGTGTTGTCGAGGTGCTGCCACGCCATGCCCGTGGCCACGGGGGTGCGCGCCGACAGCAATTTGTCGGGGCGATGGCCCCGATTTTTTAAGGCACGGAAATACACCTGGGCGCTGAGTTCTCCTGGCGGGCTGGGCGTGGCGTAGGGGTGGTCGATGCGCACATCCCCTGCGTCATAGCCATGGGCAAGGGCCCCCGTGCAAGCGCCAAAAATACCCATCACCAAGCCAGCGCGCAGGGCGCGCCAAGCGCGAGACGCCTTGGGGAAAAAGATAAATGCGTTCATGGTCCACCTCAATGCATTGACAACACGGGCGTAGGCAGGGCCGACAAGCCATGCACCACGCAGGCAAAGCGCCAAGGACTGGCACTTTGTCAGTTCACAGGGTCAAAGCAGGGTGGGAGGGGCGCGGGCCAGTCCGGGCGACCAGGGCGCGGATGGCAAAAGGCGAGCGACCGGTGGATGGTCAGGTGGTGAGGCGGTCAGGCTGTCCCATGCCGGGACCTGGGGGGTGGGCAAATCACATGCCAGATTGGCATGCAGCACACAAAAGGCGCAAGTGGGGTTGCTCGCATTGGCTGGGGCATCCGGGCTGGCATCCAAAGCGGACACCGACTGCATGCCCGTGCTGGTGCACACCATGAGCATGTCGCCCAACGATGGGTTGGGCGACACCCAGGCTTGCGACAGCGCCGGTGCGAGCGCGGCGAACAGCAGCGCGGCACTGGCGATCCAGTTCCAAAGCTTGTGTCGTTGGGCCCACTTGTTCATCGGAGTGGAATTCTAATCAACCAAAGTTGGGCGCGCGCCGTGCGCGCAACGATGCCACCCCTTCGTGCACATCGGGGCCTGCAAAACCCATGAACTCCAGCGCCAGCGAAGTGTCAAAGGTGGGCCCGGCTTGGCGCAACCAGTTGTTCAGGGCGTATTTGGTCCATCGGATTGCACTTTGGCTGCCATTGGCCAATTTATCGGCCACTTCATAGGCCTTGTCCAACAGGTCTTTGTCTTCCACGCACAAAGACACCAGGCCAATGCGCTCGGCCTCTTCGCCACTGACGGCTTCGCACAGCATCAAATGGTATTTGGATTTGGCCATGCCGCACAGCAAAGGCCAAATGATGGCCGCATGGTCGCCAGCGGCCACGCCCAAGCGGGTATGGCCGTCGACGATCTTGGCGCTTTTGGCCGCGATGGAAATATCGGCCAACAAGCCTGCGACCAAGCCCGCACCCACCGCCGGCCCATGCATGGCGCTGACGATCGGTTTGTCGCAGTTGATGATGTTGTAGACCAAGTCGCGTGCTTCGCGCCAAACGCGCGAGCGGACGTCAAAGTTTTGCGCCATGTCTTGCACCAAGGCCAAGTCCCCGCCCCCGGAAAAGCCCATGCCTTCGCCACGCAGCACCACACAGCGCACGCTGTCGTCTTTGCCCACATCGCGCCAAATTTCCGACAACTCTTCGTGCCCTGAGTGACCCGCTGTGGGCAGTTTGCCGTTGGCCCCGGCCTTCATTTGGAGATCCAACACGCTGTTGGCGGGCCCTCGGCGGCTGATGTGGAAGGTGGTGTAGGCGCTGTAATCGATGGGTTTCATGTGGCCCTCTGGCGTGAATGGATGGAAACTATTTTGACCCCGTGCGGTGGGCCAAGGCTTTTATTGACCAAGGTCAATGCGGTTGCGGTTTGGCAGGCGCATGATAAAACCATTGAAACCTCAAGGATGGCGAATGGACACCAAGGCTGCACAGCCCTTTTTGGCCCAGCTCATGGGCCAGCGCGAACAGTTAGTGGCCCAAGTGGCCGAGCAACGTGGCGGCAAGATCGGTCGGGCCGAGCAGGCCAGAGATCACTACGACAACCGACAAGACGATGGCGCACACATCAGCACCGAGCGGGAAACCGAGTTCGCGCTCAATGAACACGAACTCGCCGAACTGCAGGCCATTGAAGATGCGATCAAACGCATTCAAGAGGGGGTTTACGGGCTTTGCATGGAATGCGGTGTGTCCATGGCACCTGCGCGTTTGCACGCGGCCCCGCAGGCCCTGCGCTGCGTGGCTTGCCAAAGCATTTTTGAAAAAACCCACGCCGCCTGAACAGGGCAAGGAACACCATGTCTACTTTTCATGCCGTCGTCTGGATGGACCACCACACCGCACATGTTTTGATGTTTGACCGCGAACACATGCAAGCCGAGCGCATCCAGTCACGCCACACCCACAGCCACCAAGGCAAGCATGCCGATGTCAAATCCTACTTTGCGGCCATCGGCAAAGGTTTGGCAGGCGTGCACGAGGTGTTGTTGACCGGGCCGGGCGAGGCGCGCACCGAATTTCGCACCTGGTGCGAAGCGCATGCCAAAGGGTGTGCCCACGCCATCGTGGACAGCGTGGCCAGCGATCACCCCACCGACCCGCAATTGGTGGCCATGGGGCGACAGTACTTTTTGAAGTTTGACAAGATGGCCAAAGACCCTGGCCAGCGTTAAGCCGTGTTGTGCCGCATCAAGCGGCGAGCGGGGCGACCTTTTGATCGATGGCACCAAAAACGCTTTGGCCGTCTTTGCCCTTCATTTCGATGCGCACGGTATCGCCAAATTGCATGAAGTCGGTGCTGGGCTGGCCGTCCAAAATGGTTTCAATGGCGCGTTTTTCGGCAATGCAGCTGTAGCCTTTGGGCCAGTCTTTTTTGCCATCGCGCTCAACGGCCTTGTTGCTGACCGTGCCGCTGCCCACAATGCTGCCCGCGCGCACATTGCGGGTTTTGCACATGTGGGCGATCAATTGGCCAAAGTGAAAAGTCATTTCTGGCCCGGCATCGCACATGCCAACCTTGCGCCCATTCCAACTCACTTGCATGCTCAGGTGCACCCGGCCACCTGACCAGGCATCGCCCAACTCGTCCACGGTCACCGCCACCGGGCTGAAAGCGGTGGCGGGTTTGCTTTGGAAAAAACCAAAGCCCTTGGCCAGTTCGTCGGCAATCAGGTGGCGCAATGACACATCGTTGACCAGCATCAGCAAGCGCACGCCCTCCAAGGCTTGTTCGGGCTTGGCTTGCATGGGCACGTCGCCGGTGATGACGGCCATCTCGGCTTCAAAATCAATGCCATAGGCTTCGCTGGGGCAAACAATGTCGTCACATGGGCCCATGAAGTCATCACTGCCGCCTTGGTACATCAAGGGCTCGGTGTAATAGTTATCGGGCACTTGGCTTTGGCGTGAAGCGCGCACCAGCTCCACATGGTTCATGTAGGCCGACCCGTCGGCCCATTGATGGGCGCGCGGCAAAGGGGCCATGCACATGCGCGGATCAAAGGCAAATGCATGGCGCGCTTTGCCATGGTTCAGGTCGTGCGACAGGTCTTGCAACTGGGGCAGCATGAAGTTCCAGTCGTCCAAGACTTGCTGCATGCGGTCGGCAATGCCAGTTGCATAATGCGCCGTTGTCAGGTCGCGCGAGACGACCACCAGTTGTCCATCGCGCGATCCGTCTTTGTAGGTGGCCAGTTTCATGGTGCTTCCGTCGTGGGGGAGGGGTCTGATGCCGGGCACTGGGTGCCGGAGATGTGGGGTTCGAAAATTTTACAGGACGGTCATCTGAACCATGGGGTTTGAGTCCATCGCTGCTGCACGGCGCGCCATCCAATGGCCCAACCTCTGGGGTTGGTTGATCAGCGCTGGCCTGCACCTGCTGCTGTTGTTGCACTGGCCCAGCTGGCATGCCAGCGCCGCTGCCACGCCGCGCGCGCCCATCCACCTGGGCACTGCCAATCGATTGGTGCACACACCCCATCTCCCTGACACCCCTGCGCCGCAGGACTTGCAAAACCAACCACGCAGTTTGGGTGCGCGCGCTTCCACACAGGCCGCGAACCTGGCCACCGAGCCCACCGCATTGCCCAGCCCACCAAGCACCGAACCCAGCCAACCCACCAGGGCCAGCTTTGAACCGTCAGAAGTTTTATCACCACCGATCGCCGCCACGCCAGACACACCTGATGTGTTGCTGGCCCAGGCAACCCAGGCACTCAGTGGTGGGTCTGCCACGGATGCTGCATCGGCCCACACCATGGGCAGTTACCGTGCCCCTTCGGGTGCGCGATTGCGCTACGACCTTCAAGGCATTGCCAAAGGATTTGGCTACTCGGCCAAGGCGGAACTGTTGTGGCAACCCGATGCGGGCCAATACGATGCCCGCTTGGAGGTGTCGCACTTTTTGCTCGGCTCCAGGGTTCAAACCAGCCAAGGTCAGTTGACCGCCGAGGGGCTGTTGCCCAGGCGGTTTGGCGACAAAGTGCGCAGCGAACAAGCGGCCCATTTTCAGCGCGACAAAGGTTTGATCACCTACAGCAGCAACACACCCGATGCCGTGTTGTTGGCCGGCACACAAGACCGCTTGAGCGTGTTCCTACAAATCTCTGGTCTCTTGGCCGCAGAACCCAAACGCTGGGGCCCAGGTGCTGTGATGAGTTTCAACACCACCGGCGCGCGTGACACCGAGGTGTGGGCGTTTCAGCTTTCAGGTGCCGAGCAACTCAAAATGCCTTTTGGCTCCTTGGATGCCATTCGGCTGGTGCGACAAGAACAAAAGCAATACGACCAGCGGGTGGAGTTGTGGATGTCCCCCAGCTTGGATCACCTGCCTGTGCGCATCCGCATCACCCAAACCAACGGCGATCAGGTCGACCTGTTGCTGCGCAGCAAAGAATTGCCCAACGCCAAGCCTTGAGCGCCCCATCTTGGGCCTCAAGTTTGAACCACTGCGGTCGATCTCTGCCATGTCCACCACTGGGTGGCGTGGAGTCTCCCCCATCGCTGGGGGGCGTGTTGCCGCTGCAAAGTGGCGCTCTGATGCAGGAATGAGGCCATGGGTTACCTGATTTCTTTTGTGTTTGGTATTTTTGTCGCAACCGTGGGCCTGGGCGGGCGGGCACCGGTGTTGGATGCGCACTGGACACCGACCACGCAATCGGCCCCCTCCCCCCGCTGATTTTTATTTTTTTGGCTGCCGGGTCGGCCTTGAAATGGGCGCATCCATGCCGATATCAGGTTAATATGATCCCCAACACCACCACTGGCAGCAGCATGAACACGCTTTACGACTCTGAGTCTTTCGCCGTTGTGCACATGGCAGCGGATGTGCCCGCTGACGAACCCAGCCGCGCCGCACAACCCGTGCTCTCCCGCCAAGGCTTTGAAATTGTCGACAAGCGCAATGGCAAAGAGGTGTACCTCGATGGCTACTGGGCCGAGCTTTTTCAGCAGCACATCACCCAGTGGCAACTCAAAACACCCACCCAAGACGAAGTAGAAGACACCTTGGCGCAATACGCCGAGTTGGCACAAAACCCAGTGGTCATCCACTGAGCGGCGACCCAGCGCTGTTCAACCCACCAGCCCGCCTGCGCGGGCTTTTTCATGCGGGCAATCCGGCGATCACATCGGCCAAGGTCGCCACCAAGTGGTCGATGTGCTCACGCTCGACGATGAAGGGCGGTGCAAACACCAGGTTGTCACCCGCACTGCGCACCAAAACACCCCGGCGCAAGCATTCTTGGAACACCTGGTAACCGCGCAGCCCCACGCCCTTGTCGCTCGGGCTGAGTTCGACCGCAGCCGCCAAACCCAAGGAGCGGATGCCCACCACATGCGCCAGCCCTTTGAGGTTGTGGTGCATGGCCCGCCCAAGCACCGGCCCCATCTGGGCGGCGCGTTCGAACAAACGCTCTTGGGCCAGCAGGTTCAACGTGGCCACCGCTGCGGCACAGGCCACCGGGTGGCCCGAATAGGTGTAACCGTGCAAAAACTCGATCGCATGCGATGGGCCGCCTTGCTCGGTCACCGCTTGGTAAATGCCTTCACGGCAAATCACACCCCCCATGGGCACCACGCCATTGGTGACGCATTTGGCAAAGTTGAGCATGTCGGGCACCACGCCAAAGTAATCCGCCGCGAAGGGCCTACCCAGGCGGCCCAAACCGGTGATGACCTCATCGAAGATCAACAAAATGCCGTGCCGATCGCAGATTTGCCGCAAGCGCTGCAAATAGCCTTGCGGCGGGATGTACCAACCCGCGCTGCCCGCCACCGGTTCGACGATGATGGCCGCCACATTGCTGGCATCGTGCAAGGGCAGGATGCGCTGCTCCAACTCGTTGATCAAATCGTGCGCATACTGGGGCAACTCACCTTCAATATAGGCATGCTGCTGGGGATCATGGATAAAGGCCATGTGATCGACCCGGGGCAGCAAGGCCGCGCCAAAGGCTTTGCGGTTGGCGCTGATGCCGCCCACGCTCATGCCGCCAAAACCCACGCCGTGGTAACCCCGCTCGCGGCCAATGAACACCGTGCGCTGGCCTTGGCCACGGGCGCGGTGGTAGGCCAAAGCCATCTTGAGGGAGGTGTCGGCCGCTTCAGAGCCCGAGGTGCAAAAAAACACCCGGTTCAAGTCGCCCGGTGCCAGCGCGGCCAACATATCGGCCGCTTCAAAGGCGCGGTCGTTGCCAAATTGAAACGCGGTGGCGTAATCCAAGGTGTCGAGTTGTTTTTTGATGGCCTCGTTGATGGGCGCACGGTTGTGGCCTGCGCCCACGCACCACAGGCTGGAGATGCCATCGAGCACCTGCTGCCCTTCTTGGGTGGTGAAGTGCATGCCATTGGCCGACACCAAAACCCGTGGCGACTCGCGGAAATGGCGATTGGGCGTGAAGGGCAACCACAAATGGTCGCCATGAGAAGGGGGTGTTTGCATGCGTCGCTCCCTGGCTTGGCCCACAAGGCCCTGAATGGGTGTGGCTGAAAGGCTGGCATTCTAGGTGGCCGGCGCTTGGCGAAGTCCTGCGAAAATGGGCCCATGACCTCTTCCTACATTCTGACTTTGTCGTGCCCGGATCGCCCGGGCATTGTTCATGCGGTTTCTGGTTTTTTGCTGGAGCGCGGTGGCAACATCGAAGAAGCCGCACAGTACAGCGACCTGGCCACCGGCTTGTTTTTCATGCGGGTGCGCTTTGTGTGCAGCCAAGCCAGCGAAGAGGTGTTGCAACAACAATTGGCGCAATTGGCACCGGACTTTGGCATGCGCTGGGCTTTGCACCCCAGCGGTCAGGCCATGCCTTGCGTCATCATGGTGAGCAAAGAGGGCCACTGCCTCAACGACTTGCTGTTTCGCTGCAAAAGCGGGTTGCTCGATGTGGAGGTGCGCGCCATCATCAGCAACCACCGCGACTTTTACCAATTGGCGGCCAGTTACAACGTGCCGTTTCACCACATCGAAGTCAACCCCGGCAACAAAAGCCATGCCGAGGCACGGCAATTGGAGATCATTGCGGCCGAAGGCGCGCAATTGGTGGTGTTGGCCCGCTACATGCAAATTTTGTCGAATGCCATGTGCGATCAACTGGCGGGCAAAGCCATCAACATCCACCACAGCTTTTTGCCCAGCTTCAAAGGTGCGAAACCCTATCACCAAGCCCATCAGCGCGGGGTCAAGCTGATCGGGGCCACCGCCCACTATGTGACCGCTGACCTGGATGAAGGCCCCATCATTGAACAAGATGTGGCGCGGGTGGACCACAGCAAGACCGTGGAAGACCTCAGTGCCTTGGGGCGCGACACCGAAAGCCAAGTGCTGGCGCGCGCGGTCAAGTGGCACAGCGAACACCGGGTGTTGCTGGACGGGCACAAGACCGTGATCTTCAAATGACTTCGCGCATCCCGCCGATCCAGTGCTTGCTCACCTTTGAAGCGCTGGCCAGGCTGCGCTCGGTCACCCTCACCGCTGAAGAGTTGTTTGTCACCCCCAGCGCGGTCAGCCATCGGGTCAAACAGCTGGAGCAATTGCTTGGCACAAAGTTGTTTGGCCGGGCCGATTTTTCCCTCACCTCCGAGGGCAATGAATACCTGACCCATGTGCGCCAAGGTTTGGCCAGCTTGGAGCGGTTTCCAGGTCAAGACGGCGGCATCAGCCCAGGCAAGCGCAAATTGCGGGTGGCGGTCACGCCCACCTTTGCCCGCTCCATCTTGATGCCGCGCTTGCGCCAATTCACCGAGGCCTATCCGGAAATCGATATCACCTTGCAGGTGACGATTCCTTTGCTGGATGTGGTGGCCGAAGATGCCGATGTCACCGTGCGGTTTGGCTCCGGGCGCTACTCCGACTTGGAGCATGTGTGCATCCTCAAAGACGAGGTCACACCGGTGGCCTCGCCCGCTTTTGCCCGCGAATTTGGACCTTTTGACAATTCTGACGATCTCAAAGAGGTGACCTTGCTGCGCAGCCCGCTTGAACCCTGGCGCACTTGGTTTGCCGCCCACGAATTGGACTGGCCCGAGCCGATGGACGGCTCTTGCATGAACGATGTGGGCCTGGTGTGCGAGGCCGCCGCCCAAGGCCTGGGCGTGGGTTTGGTGCGCTTGAAACTGGCCGCGCCTTGGCTGGACAATGGCAGCTTGGTGCGATTGTTCAACAGCCAAATTCCCAGCCCCCATGCCCACTATTTGTGCTGGCGAACAGGTACCATGGACCGCTGGGAGTGCGCTGCTTTTGCGCAGTGGTTAGAGCAAGCCGTTCGCTGACTTTGACCCTGCGGGGCTGAACACCCCACCCCGCCTGGGCACGGTTGTACGCTCAGTTTCGAATCACGCACATGCACACCGCTCTCGGGTGCGCCATGGTGGACCTGTATGAATTCGCCTGAACCACAACCTGAACCTGCTGAGACCTTTCAAGCCCGCAAGCCATTGCTGCGCGACCCGCGCTGGCGCACCGGCCTATTGGGCGGTTTGATGGCCTTGCTCATCTTGGCCTTGGGCAGTTTTGTGGTGCTGATGTCCCAGCATGTGGCCCAAGAGCAGGCCCAAGAAACGCTGGAGCGGGCCTTGTTGCGACAAGCGCAAGACATCATGAAGTTCAGGAACTTTTACACCTCGGACATCATGGTGCCGGCCCAGTCTCAAGGCACCCGCGTTTCACACGACTACAAAGAAAACCCCGGCACATTGCCCCTGCCCGCCACCATGGTCATTGAGCTGGGCCATTTTTTCAACCGGCAAGAAATGGGCAGCCGAATGGCCTACTACAGCGACTTGCCGTTTCCGTGGCGCGCCGCAGATCGCCAACTCGATGCGTTTCAAAAAGATGCCATGCTGGCCCTGCGGCTAAACCCCGAACAGGCTTTTGTCCGGGAAGAAAAGCGCGATGGCCAAACCATCGTGCGCTTGGCCGTGGCCGACCGCATGCAAGAGGCTTGTGTGCGATGCCACAACAGCTACCCGGGGTCCCCGTTCACCCAATGGAAAACCGGCGATGTGCGCGGGGCCCTGGAGGTATCGATGCCGGTCATGACCACCCGATCCACCACCCAAAATCTGATCAACCTCACACTGGGCACACTCACCTTGGTGGCGATGCTGGGCTTGGCTTTGTTTTGGCGCGCCCTGACCACGGCCGACAAACACTTGCGCATGGCGCAAAAATTGGCCGCCCAACACCAAGAAAGCAATGTGGCTTTGCGCACCGAGGTGGCCCAGCGCGAGCGCATGGAGCAAGGTTTGCGGCAAAGCCAGCAAGACCTGATCGAGGCCAAAGCCCGTGCCGACTCGGCCAACGACTTGAAGAGCCAGTTTTTGGCCAATATGAGCCATGAAATCCGAACCCCCATGAATGGCGTGGTGGGCATGACCCAACTGGCATTGCAAACCCCACTGGACCCCCAGCAGCGAGAGTTCATCAGCCTGGCCCATGTGTCGGCCAAACACCTGATGTCGGTCATCAATGACATTTTGGATTTCTCCAAAATTGAAGCTGGCCATTTGAGCCTGCAACCGATTGCTTGCAACCCTTTTGATGTGATGGTGCAAACAGCACGCAGCTTCCAGGCCGAGGCCAAAGACAAAGGCCTGACCCTCAACATCGGGCACGATGGTCCTTTGCCCCCGCTGGTCATGCTCGACCCGGTGCGTTTGCGCCAGGTGTTGACCAACTTGATCGGCAATGCCATCAAGTTCACCAGCAAGGGTGAAGTCAACGTGCAGATGATCACGCATCAACCGACGCACACCGGCCAGGTGGAGTTGCATTTTTCAGTGCGCGACACCGGCATTGGCTTTGCGCCCGAACAAACCGCCCGGCTTTTTGACCCGTTTATGCAAGGCGACGGCTCCATCACCCGCGCCTTCGGTGGCACGGGTTTGGGCCTGGCCATCAGCCGCAATTTGGTCAAGCTGATGGGGGGCGTGATCCACGCCCAAGGCCAACCCAACCAAGGGGCCACTTTCAGCTTTGCCATCAAAGCGCCCTTGGCGCCGCCCAGTGACACGGAGGCGACTGGGGATGGATGGGGCAAGGCCGACCCCCGTGCCCCGGTGCTGCGCCAGCATGTGTTGGTGGTGGAAGACCATGCCATCAACCTCAAACTGGCCTGCCTGCTGCTTGAGCGCTTGGGTCACACCCATGCCAGTGCTTTGAACGGACAAGAAGCCTTGCAAATGCTGCAACAACAGCATTTCGACATGGTGTTGCTGGATGTGATGATGCCGGTGCTCGATGGGCTGAGCACCCTCAAAGTCTTGCGCGGGCTGCCCAACAAAGCCTTGGCCCAAATCCCTGTGATCATGGTGACCGCCCACGCCATGACGGGCGACCGGGAGCGCTTTTTGGCCGCGGGTGCCAACGGTTATGTGTCCAAGCCGATTGGTTTTGATGCACTGGAAGAAGAAATCAAACGCCTGGCCAGTGCCCAAGTGCGCCCCCAACCACCAAAATGATCTACAAGTTTTTGCAAATTTTTCACGCTTTTGCCGCTGATTTCGGTCTACATTGGGCCACCTTTTCAGCCCTTTGTTGACATGACCCCAGCGATCGAAGCCCCAACCGCCCCCAGCCAGCCCACCAGCCACCCGCCCAAAGAGCGGGTGACCGAGGCTTTGCGCCAGGTGTTGCCCGCCCATGCGGTGTTGTCGTCAAGCGAAAACACCACGCCTTATGAGTGCGATGGGCTGACCGCCTACCGCCAACGCCCGCTGTGCGTGGTGCTGCCGGAAACCAGCGATCAAGTGCAAGCCGTTTTGCAAACCTGCCACCGCCTGGGCGTGCCCGTGGTGGCCCGCGGCGCGGGAACCGGTTTGTCGGGCGGTGCCATGCCCCATCCCCAGGGCGTGACCTTGTCGTTGGCCAAGTTCAACAAAATCTTGAAGATGGACCCGCTCAGCCGAACCGCTGTGGTGCAAGGCGGCGTGCGCAACCTGGCCATCAGCGAGGCCGCAGCCCCCCTGGGCCTGTATTACGCGCCCGACCCATCGAGCCAAATCGCCTGCACCATCGGTGGCAATGTGGCGGAAAACTCCGGCGGTGTGCACTGCTTGAAATACGGCCTGACCCTGCACAATGTCTTGAAGGTCAAGGGCTTCACCATGGCCGGTGAGCCCATCGAATTTGGCGGCGATGCCTTGGATGCCCCCGGCCTGGACCTGCTGCCATTGGTGGTGGGTTCGGAAGGCATGCTCGCCATCACGCTGGAAGTGACGGTCAAACTCACCCCCAAGCCCCAGTTGGCCCGTTGCATCATGGCCAGCTTTGACGACCTGCGCAAAGCCGGCGATGCGGTGGCTGCGGTCATTGCAGCGGGCATCATTCCCGCAGGCTTGGAGATGATGGACAAACCCATGACCGCTGCCGTGGAAGACTTTGTGCATGCCGGTTACGACCTGAATGCGCAGGCCATCTTGCTGTGCGAAAGCGACGGCACCCCCGAAGAAGTGGAAGAAGAAATCGGCCGCATGAGCGCGGTGCTGCAAAGCTGTGGTGCCACCGCCATTGCGGTCAGCCGAGACGAGGCAGAACGCCTGAAATTTTGGAGCGGGCGCAAAAATGCATTTCCAGCTTCCGGGCGCATCAGCCCGGACTACATGTGCATGGACTCGACCATCCCGCGCAAGCGCTTGGCCGATATCTTGTTGGCGATTGCCGAGATGGAAAAAAAATACGGCCTGCGCTGCGCCAATGTGTTTCATGCGGGTGACGGCAACCTGCACCCGCTGATTTTGTTTGATGCCAACGACCCCGACCAGCTGCACCGCTGTGAGCTTTTTGGTGCCGACATTTTGGAGACCAGCGTCGCCATGGGTGGCACGGTGACCGGCGAGCACGGTGTGGGGGTGGAAAAACTCAACTCCATGTGCGTGCAGTTTTCGGCTGCCGAAAACGAGCAAATGTTTGGCATCAAACGCGCCTTTGACCCCCAAGGCCTGCTCAACCCCGGCAAGGTGATCCCCACCCTGCAGCGCTGCGCCGAGTACGGCAAGATGTTGGTCAGGGGTGGGCAAATGGCCCATGCCGACTTGCCCAGGTTTTAAATGCTGGCCCCGCATGGGGGATCAGCCGCCAAATGCGGCTGGGCGAGACTGTAAAAAAGCACGATAATTAGTGCCCTAAACAGGTCTTTTGGGGATGCAGATGTCTCATTTGATTTATGCCACGGTCACGGCCAGTGTGTCCGAACTGAAAAAGAACCCCATGGGCACGGTGTCAGCGGGTGAAGGCCAGACGGTGGCCATCCTCAACCGCAATGCACCCGCTTTTTATTGCGTACCTGCCGGTGCTTACGAGGCCATGATCGACCGCTTGGAAGACATGGAGCTCAACGCCATCGCCGATGCCCGCTCAGCTGAGCCCGTGATCAAAGTCGGGCTCGATGAGCTCTGAGCCGCCCTATGCCTTGGCCTTTGTGCCGCAGGCACTCAAGGAGTGGAAGAAGCTCGACCCGCACACCCGACAGCTGTTCAAGAACCGTTTGATCGAACGCCTTGCGATGCCCCGCGTGACAGCGGCACAGTTGCGTGGGCATCCCAACCGATACAAGATCAAATTACAGGCTTTGGGTTATCGCTTGGTGTATGAAGTTCGTGACCATGAGGTGTTGGTCGTGGTCGTTGCCGTCGGTCGGCGCGAAGGCAACGCGGTCTACATGGCTGCCGATGCAAGTGACAGCACGGACCATTGAAATGCCTCAGTGGGTGGTGGGGTGAATCAGGCCACACCGCCTGGGGTTTGATCATAGGGCAAGGGGCGCACGCCATAAGCCTTCATCGCCGCCATCATTTGTGCCTTTTCAGATGTGCTATCGGGGTAGAAACGGTAGCTGGGTGCCCAGATGGGTTGCGCCTGCTCCACCTTCACCACGATCACACCTTGAAGTTTGAATTTTTCGCCAACCATCGCTTGCAGTTGATTTGCCCAAGTGTGAAATTTCGGTTCACTTGCGTTCTCGTAATGTGCATGACCTTGCAATTTCCAGCCTTTTTGCACAAAGATATCGATCAGACTCACGCACACCTTGGGGTTTAGTTGAATATTTTTAAAGCTCACTGGCGACGCAATGTGAGCAATCACCAAATGTTGATCATCAAATACCGCCCAAATTTCTTTGGGTGAAACATTGGGCTGGCCATTTCCATCGACTGTGGCCAGCCAACACAGCACACATTGGCCCAAGTCTTTGTGCCACATCTTGGGTTGATGGTCTGCAGTCACAACAATGGCCCCTGATGATTCATCACCTTGCCCCAAACAAAGCCGTGCCCACCCGCACCATGGTGCTGCCAGCTTGTACGGCGGCCTCGAGGTCGGCGCTCATGCCCATGGACAAGGTGTCAAAGTGGGGCAATGCCAAGGCCTGTTGCAATTCATCAAACAAGCGCTTGGCTTGCAGGTGAACCGCCACCTGTGCGTCAAACCCCTGCACCGGGTCGGGGATGGTCATCAGGCCACGCAAAACCAATCGCGGCAGAGCAGAAACGGCTTGCGCCAATGCCATTGCGTCAGACGGGTGCACACCCGCCTTGGTAGCCCCGCCATCGATGTTCACCTGCAAGCACACTTGCAAGGGCGGTAATTGGGCGGGGCGCTGCTCGCTCAGGCGTTGGGCAATTTTCAAGCGGTCCACGCTGTGCACCCAATCGAAGTGCTCCGCGACCAGACGGGTTTTGTTGCTTTGCAAAGGCCCGATGCAATGCCACACCAAACCGGGCACATGCCGCAGCGCTTCGATTTTGTCGACACCTTCTTGCACATAGTTTTCACCGAAGTCGCGCTGACCCATGGCGGCCACGGCGGCCACTTGCGCTTCGGGAAATGTTTTGGAGACGGCCAACAAATGCACGCTGTCTGTGGGGCGGCCACTGTGCGTGCAAGCCGCATGCATGCGGTCTTGCACTTGTTGCCAAGATTGAATCGTGCTGCCCATAATCGGACTATAACGATCAAACAGGGAGGATCATGGACATCCATGCATGGATAGGCGAAGCCATGGCGCGCAATGCATCAGACATTCACCTGCGGGTGGGTGCGGCACCGATGGTGCGCGTAGACGGGCACATGCAGCCTTTGAACCCTCAAGTGCTGGACCACGCGGGTTTTTTGGCATGGCTGGCATCGCTACCAGACGCGCCATGGCCAGCCAACTTTGCCCCGCCGTTGGACCACGACGGTGCATTGACTTTGCCCGAACTCGGGCGTTTTCGCTTCAACCTGTTGTGGCACCACCAGGGCCTGGGTTTGGTGCTGCGACCCATTGCCAGCGTGGTTCCCACTTTGGAGGGCTTGCAATGCCCTGAAGCTTTGTCCGATTGGGCAGGCCACGCGCGCGGCCTGGTGCTGATCACAGGGCCCACGGGTTCGGGCAAGTCCAGCACCTTGGCTGCCATGGTCAACCAAATCAATCAACACCAAACCCGGCATGTGATTTGTTTGGAAGACCCCATAGAGTTTGTGCACACCAGTTGCAAAAGCCTGGTGACGCAGCGCGAGACGGGGCGCGACACCGTCAGTTTTGCCAGTGGCTTGCGCGCGGCTTTGCGCGAGGACCCTGACGTTTTGGTGGTGGGCGAATTGCGCGACACCGAGAGCATCCGGTTGGCTTTGACCGCTGCAGAGACGGGTCATTTGGTGATCGCCACCTTGCACACCCACAGCGCGGCCAGCAGCATCACCCGCTTGATCGACGTGTTCGAGCCCAATGAAAAAGCCTGGGTTCAAAGCCAGTTGAGCGAGAGTTTGCTCGGCATTGCCTCCCAGGTGCTGTACCCACACGCTTGTGGCACCGGTCGGGTGGCGGCGTTTGAGGTGTTGCGCGCCACACCAGCCATCGGGCAGATGATCCGCGACCAAAAAATCAACCAAATTGCCCACGCCTTGCAAACCGGTGCCCGCTGGGGCATGTACAGCTTGGAACAAGATTTGCGCCGACTGCTCACTGCTGGTGCGATCAACGCCCAACAAGCCCAACACCCCTTGCCTATCCGCCCCAGCTTGGTTTGAGACCTGGGCCTGCCAAACATGGCGGGCACTATCATGTGGTTTTGTCAACCACTCCAACGACTTCACCATGAGCAGCCTCAACCCCAAAACTTACGATTCCACCCCCACCATGTCTGTTGCCTTCATTGGCCTGGGCGTGATGGGTTTTCCCATGGCAGGGCATTTGGCCTTGGCCGGACACCGGGTGACCGTTTACAACCGCAATGCCGCCAAGTCACAGGCTTTTTGCCAAGAATTTGCCGCCCAAAAGCCCCAACATGCGCCCACACCGCGGCAAGCGGCACAGGGGGCTGACCTGGTTTTTTGCTGCGTCGGCAATGACGATGATTTGCGCTCGGTGATCTTGGGCCCGGACGGCGCATTGGCCGGTATGAAAGCGGGCACGGTGCTGATCGACCACACCACGGCTTCGGCCATGGTGGCGCGTGAATTGTGTGAACTGGCCGAAAAACAAGGTGTGGCTTTCGTCGATGCCCCTGTTTCAGGCGGACAAGGCGGGGCGCAAAACGGTTTGCTGACCGTGATGTGCGGCGGCGATGAAAAAGCATTCGAGCGGGCCAAATCCGTGGCCATGGCGTTTTCTCGCGCCTTCACCTGGATGGGTGCCAGCGGCGCGGGCCAACTGACCAAGATGGTGAACCAAATTTGCATCGCCGGTTTGGTACAAGGCTTGAGCGAAGGCATTGCCTTTGGTCAGCGCGCTGGCCTGGACGTGAACCTGGTGCTGGATGTGATTGGCAAAGGCGCAGCCCAAAGCTGGCAAATGGACAACCGAGGCAAGACCATGGTGGCCGACAAATTTGACTTTGGTTTCGCCGTGGATTGGATGCGCAAAGACCTGGGCCTGGTGATGGACGAGGCCAAACGCAACGGTGCCAGGGTTCCGGTGACGGCCTTGGTCGATCAGTTTTATGGCGATGTGCAAGGCATGGGTGGGTCGCGCTGGGACACATCCAGCCTGATCAAGCGGCTGAAGTAAAGCGCCAAGGCCCTCGATGGGCCATCTCCCATTCAAAAAGGCCCTGATCGGGCCTTTTTTGTCAGGGTTTGCTGGCCGGTGCAGCAGGGGCCGGGCTGGGGGGCTCGGGCTGCAATGATTTGAGTTCTTCTTCGCTGATGGTTTCAAACACGCGGATGATTTTTTGAACCCCGCTGACACCGCGTGCAATTTCCACGGCGCGATTGGCTTCGCGCTGGGTGACACGGCCCATCAAATACACCGTGCCACGCTCTGTCACCACCTTGTAGGCATTGGCAAAGACATCGCGGCTGTCAACCATGGAAGCTTTGACTTTGCCAGAGATCAGCGCATCGTTGGCGCGGTCTGACAAGCTTGAATTGGGTGCCACGGCCAGTTCGTTGACCACGCTGCGGACATTTTCAACGCGCGCCAGGATTTGTTCCGCCAGTTGCTTTTCTTGCGCCTTGGACACTTCGCCGGTGAGCAAAACCTGGCGGTTGTAACTGGTGACATTGATGTGCACGCCAGAGCCAATTTGCTCTCGAATGCGCGCACTGGCGCGAATTTCAATGCCTTGGTCTTCGAGTTGTGCCCCCGATGTGCGCCGATCGGAGGCCACCATGGTGCCGCCGACAAAGCCGCCCACCATCAAGGGGGCCACACATGCGGACAAGCCCAAAGCCAAAAAGCCCGCGGCAAAAATGCGGGTGAGATTTAATGGATGTGTTTTTGTCATGGGTTTTCCTGATCGCCAAGTAACTGAGAGTCCACACCGTCACAAATGCAGTGGATGGCCAACAAATGAACCTCTTGGATGCGGGCGGTGCGCTCATGGGGAACGCAAATGTGCACATCGGTTTCGCGCAACATGGTGCCCATCTTGCCGCCGCCTTTGCCCGTCAGGGCTATGACCGTCATGTCGCGCTCATGCGCCGACTCGATGGCGGCGATCACATTGCTGGAATTGCCACTGGTGGAAATGGCCAACAGCACGTCGCCGGCTTGGCCCAGGGCACGCACTTGTTTGGCAAACACCTGGTTGAAGTGGTAGTCGTTGGCAATGGCCGTCAAGATGGAACTGTCGGTGACCAATGAGATGGCGGCGAGTTCCGGGCGTTCACGCTCAAAGCGGCCCACAAATTCAGCTGCGAAGTGTTGGGCATCGCCCGCTGAGCCCCCATTGCCACAGGCCAAGACTTTGCCGCCATTGGTCACACTGGCCAAGATGGCCTGGACCGCCGCTGCGATGGGTTTGCTCAGTGTTTGGGCCGCCTGGTATTTGAGATCGGCGCTCTCGATAAAGTGTTGTTCGATGCGTTGCTCTAACATGGGGCGATCATAACTTCTGGCGGCCACTGTTTTGTCACATCGCGTCAAATGCCGCCGCTATCCATTGCGTGCCAGAAGGCTCCACCACCACCACGTCAAACCGACATGGCGGCATTTGGGGCCAGCGCATCAAATAGTGGCGGGCCGCCCACACAATGCGCCGTCGCTTGGCCAGGCCAATGCTGGCGGCTGCACCGCCATGATCACTGCGGCTGCGTTGGCGCACTTCCACAAACACCAAGGTGCCATCGGTGTCGCGCATGATCAAGTCGATCTCGCCTCCGCCCCGCCCCGGGGTCCGATAATTGCGCTCAAGCAGCCGCATGCCTTGGGCACGCAAATGCGCCAAGGCCAAGCTTTCAGCCGCATCGCCCTTTTGCTTGGTGGTTGTGGCCTTTGGTTTGAGTTCTCCCATTGAGTGCCCCCCATGATCGCTTCATTTGAACCGGCCCTGGCCGCTGCCCACGCGGCTGCGGCCATGCAAGACTTCCCAGTGTCCACTTTGTACATGGTGGGCACCCCGATTGGCAACCTGGCCGACATCAGTTTGCGGGCGCTGCATGTTTTGTCTTTGGCCGACACCATTGCGTGCGAAGACACCCGCCACAGCCAAAGCCTGTTGCGCGCCTACGGCATCGACAAGCGGGCCGACCAATGGCTGGCCGTTCACCAACACAACGAAGCCCAGGCCAGTGAGCAAGTGCTGGCCTTGATGGGCCAAGGCCAACGGGTGGCTTATGTGAGCGATGCGGGCACGCCTGGCATCAGCGACCCGGGCGCACGCCTGGCCCGCGCGGTATCCGCTCAAGGTTTACGGGTGCTGCCCATTCCCGGTGCCAGCAGCCTGACCGCCTTGCTCAGCGCCTGTGGCAGCACCCACGCGCAAGATGCCGGCTTTGTGTTTTGGGGGTTTTTGCCCGCCAAAGGCAGTGAAAGGCAAGCGGCTTTGCAGGCCTTGTCATTGGAAAACCGCACCCAGGTGCTGCTGGAGTCACCCCACCGGGTGATCTCGCTGGCCGCCGATTTATCTGCTTTGGGTGAGCGCCCGCTTACCGTTGGACGCGAGCTGACAAAGCAATTTGAAGAAGTGGCCACCATGCCCGCCCAGCAATTGGGGGCTTGGCTGGCACACAGCCCGCAACGCCAACGCGGCGAATTCACCTTGGTGGTGCACCACGCGGCACAGCAAACCGATGAATTGGCCCACGCCCGCAAAGTGCTGGGCTTGCTGCTGGCCCACCTGCCGGTCAAAACCGCTGTGCGCCTGGCCGCCGACATCACCGGTCAGGCCCGCAACGGTTTGTACCCATTGGCCTTGCAAATGCAATCTCAAAAACAATTGGTCATCGATTGAAAGCTTGTGCAGGTCACCATTTCACCGCTGGGCAGCGTGACAGATCGTGTCACCGAGCGGGGCTGGCCAGATGGTGGGTTGGACGAATTGGGCACCCCCAATCCATCCAGGTATTTGTAGCCCTCTGTGAAGCGGGTCTTGCCGCTCAACAGATCCAGTCCAAAGCGGGTCAAGGCAGCCGAATCAGCCCGCTCTTGGGCCTCGGCCCTTTCCTTTTTTTGCTCTTCTTGTAGCTCGATCAAGCGTTGAGCGTTTTTGTTTTGCTGGTCGGTTTCTTGCCTTAATTTCGAAATTTTTATTCTGCAATCTGCGTATTCGGCTGTGCCAAAGGCCAAGCCATACTTTCGGCAAAGCAGGTCATCCTCTGATAAATCGGGCCCTGCTGTTGTTTTCAATTCAGCGGCGTTGTGGCCTTTGTTTGTCGCCAGATGTATCGTCTGCAATTCAAGCTTTTGAGCGGCCACCACTTTTCGGTAAACGGCCAAATCACCCTTGATCGAAGCAGCAAATTGAACCGGGGATGTCGTCAGAACCAGGGCACCCAGGCTGTTGATCTGCTTGCGGGTCTCTGCATCTTCTAAGGCGGTTTTGATCAGTTGGTTGAGTTTGTCGACCAGGTCCACAGGCATGTCCTTGGGGCCAACCAATCCTCTGAAATACATCCGGTTCAACGCCGCCAACTCCAACTCGGAAAACGTGGGTGTGTTTGGCATCAGGCTCAGCCGGCGGGGGGCCGATAGGGCCAGCGGTACAAGCTGATTGTTTTTGATGAACGGCACCACTGCGGGCAGTTCAAAAAATCCCATGGCGGCTTCACCATTGGACACGGCCAGCAAAGCCGCTGCCGTGCTTTTGGCATCGGCATGGGTGACAAAGCTTGCCGACAGGGCTTTGAACAATTCCGCATGAAGATGGCCGGTGGTGCCCAATCCGCTGGAGGCATAGCGGTATTGACCGGGCGAACTTTTGAGCGCACTGACCAGGCCCTGGTAATCTGCAACACCCAATTTTGGGCTGGCCACCAGCACATGCGGCGTTGCCGATACGCCGATCACGGCGGTCAAATCCAGTGTGGGATCAACCGGAAAGTTACGGGTGATGGCAGGATAAGTTCCTACGCTGTATGAATCGACCAGCCCCAAGATGCGGCCATCCGCCGGGGCATGGGACACGGTTTGCAAAAGCTGTAAAGGGGCCTGATTGACGACGGCAACGCTCAGCCCCGCATTTCGCTTCAGGCTTTCTGCGATTCTCCGTGCGATCAAGTCATTGGTACCGCCCGCAGCGCCGGCGACGATGGTGATGTCACTGGGCAGTTTGGTTTGCGCCCAGGCCATGTTCCCGACAAGCACCCAAAGCATCAGCGCCATGCTTTGGATCGATGAACTTTTGAACATTTGCATGCCTGAAACCCAGAATGGACCCTCAAAGGGTGGTCAGGGAAGACTGTCACATGCGCTTTTCGGCTTTGTGACATTTGAATGGGTGGCGCGGCTGGCGGGGATCGAACCCACGACCCTTGGCTTCGGAGGCCAATACTCTATCCACTGAGCTACAGCCGCATCAATCAAACTGTGGACATTGTAGGTGGCTCAGCATGGGCACCTCCCGAGCCATTGGATGGCAACGGCTTTGGGGCCGCACCATGACGGCACCAACGGGCGGGCAGATGCGCCAACTGTATAATTCTGGATTGATTTCAGAGCCTCAGCCTAGGACATTCCCCATGAGTGACAACCACGAAGAAGACCACACTGGCCCCATCAAAACCCCGAGTCAACTGTTGGTGACAGTGGCTTTGTCATTCATTGCACCCGTGTTTCTCATCATCGGTTTGGTGTACTTTGTTTCCACCCAAAACAAGCCTGCTGCGGGCGCAGACAACTCAGCGCAGGCCGTTGCCGCCCGTTTGCAAAAAATCGGTTCGGTCGAGATTCGCGATGCCAACCGCGAACTGAAGTCGGGCGAAGAGGTCTATAAGGCTCAATGCACGGCCTGCCATTCGGTGGGCGCTGCCGGCGCACCCAAATTTGCTGATGCGGCCGGTTGGGCTGCTCGCATCAAAACAGGTTATGAGAGCTTGCTCAATTCAGCCCTCAAGGGCAAGGGTGCCATGGGTGCCCAAGGCGGCGGCGATTACGACGACCTGGAAATCGGCCGTGCCGTGGTGTACATGGCCAATGCAGCCGGTGCCAAGTTTGCAGAGCCCAAGAAACCTGAAGCCGCCAAGTAAATCCTTGGCGACATCCCACTAAGGCCCTTCGGGGCCTTTTTTTATGCCCGTTGCTGTCTGCTGGTTTTGGGGCATTGCCATGGTTTGTGGGCTGCGCTGGTAGCCAAACTGCTGGGGCAAATCTGTGCTGAGGCATTCCTGGGGCTTCCAAATGCCAGCGTCAATGCAGTTGGCCGCCCAGGCCACGTCTTGGCTTTGCAGCAACCCAAAGCCCAGATTGCAGGTCAGATAGACCTTGCCCCACTCGTCCAACCAGCAGTCCTGCACCTGAGCGGCCAGCCCGGTGTGGGTGCGCACCGTGCCATCGGCATCGACCCGCCAAACCCAGGGGGTGATCTCCAGCTCCACAAACACTTGTTGGGGGCCATTTTGAAAATACCAGCGGCCCTGTGGATCGGCCATGTAGTTGCGGCCGATGAACTCGATGAGTTTTTCGTGTTGCAGTTGCGAGCCCTTGCTGTTGGCAAAGTCGCCCAGGGCTTGGGTGCGCTCGTCGCGCATGTACCAATGCCCGCGCGCATCCAAGCCCAACCAGCCGTAACAAGCGGGCACATTTGGCCATTTGGACATGGCTTGTTTGACGATATCGTCCATCAGGGGTTGAGCCTCCACCATTGCATGAGGCATTCTGGCAAAGCCTGGAGTTGGCCTGGCGGTGCGCCATTCAAATACCCAACATGTCCACCGGTCTGTGTGTGGCACAACACCACCGATGCACCGACTTGATCGGCCTGCGGCCAGCTGTGGGCAGGCACAAACGGGTCGTTGCGGGCATGGATGAGGAGGCTGGGGCAAACAATCTCTTGCAGGCGGGGCTTGGCCGAAGCTCGTTGCCAATAATCTTCGGTGTCGCGAAAACCATGCAAGGGGGCTGTGAACACATTGTCAAACTCATACAAGGTGCGCGCCTGTTGCATGTGCGCCAGATCGAATAGTCCTGGGTGGCGTTGCCACATGAGCGCAGCGCGTTTTTTCATGGTGCGCAAGAACATGGGGGTGTAGGTCCAGCGGTTAAAACCTGCGCCCATGGCGTGGCCACTGGCGGCCAAGTCGATGGGGGCACACACGGCGGCGATGGACCGAACCACCTCACAGGCTTGCCGCCCTGCTTCCTGGGCCCAGCGCAGCAAGGCATTGCCGCCCAGCGATACGCCCGACACATACAGCTTTGAATAAATGGCCCGCAAGCGGCGCAATATCCAATCGATTTCTTCATGATCCCCAGAGTGATAGGCCCTGGGCAACCGATTGATTTCACCACCGCAGCCTCGAAAATGCGGCACCACCACATGCCAACCATCTTGGTGTGCCTGTTGGGCACAAGCGCGGATGTAGTGGCTGCGCGATGAACCCTCGAGCCCATGGAACATCACCCAGCATGCTTGCCCGGGTTCACCCGGCCAAGTGTCCACGTCGATGAAGTCGCCGTCCGGCGTGTCCCAGCGCTCGCGTTGCCAGGCAATATCTGGCCCCGTGTCAGACCATAAAGCCGAGGCGATGGTTTGCATGTGACCACCGAGCGCCCACCAGGGTGCTTGGTAGGCCCAATTCAATGCAGCACCTGTGGCGGATCCTCGATTTCGTCCGGCTCGCTTTCACGCCCTGGGCTGGCATGGTGCACCACCATGCGCCAGCCTTGTGCCGTTCGGTGGTACACATTGGTGGCGGTCACATAAGCTTCGCGAGGCCCCTCTGGGGTGAGGATGCGGATGGTCTCTATCAGGCTGTGCACCGCACTGGTGAGTGACTCAACCTTGCGCAAGCGCTTGGGTTCGGCCTGAATGGTCCCATTGGCAAACATGCTTTCAAAAGTGGCGCGGATGGCCGCAGCACCGATCAAACGCGGTCCGCCGGGGTGCACACAAACGATGTCTTCCTCATCCGACCAGCAATTCATCAAGCGCTCAATGTCGCCGGTTTGCAAGGCCTCGTAAAAAACATGTTCGATCTCGTCGGCACTGCCGCCCAAAGCGGCCGCGCGCAATTTGTCTTTAGCCATGTGGGCATTGTGCCCCGGTTGCAGGGCCCATAAAAAACCCCGGCACAGGGCCAGGGTTGTGTTGCTTGGGTGCAGCCGTGAGACTCACTTCTTGCCGCGGTACTTTCGCAATGCAGCCAGTTGGGCCGCAAAAACCAACAGCTCAGACTGTGCAGCGGCGATATCGACTTTCGACTTGGCATTGCGCAGGTTTTCCTCGGCAGCCTTTTTGGCGGCGTTGGCACGCTCTTCGTCAAGGTCTTTGCCGCGCACAGCGGTATCGGACAAAACGGTGACCGAGTCAGGCTGGACTTCCAAAATACCACCGGCCACGAACACAAACTCTTGTTCGCCGTCGGCTTTGTGGATGCGCACCGAGCCCGCGCGGATGCGCGAAATCAGCGGTGTATGGCGCGGGTAAATGCCCAATTCGCCCACTTCACCGGGCAAGGCCACAAAGGTGGCTTCACCCGAGTAAATCAGCTCTTCGGCACTGACCACATCGACTTGCATGGTTTTCATGAGGCTTCCTTGTCAGATGCTGGGCACTGGGCCTGCATCAAACCTTTTTGGCTTTTTCAATGGCTTCGTCGATGGTGCCAACCATGTAGAACGCTTGTTCTGGCATGTGGTCGCATTCACCGGCCACGATCATCTTGAAACCACGGATGGTTTCGGCCAAGGTGACGTACTTGCCCGGGTGAGCCGGTGAACACCTCGGCCACGTGGAAAGGCTGGCTCAGGAAACGCTGAATCTTGCGGGCGCGGGCCACGGCCAATTTGTCTTCTGGGGCCAATTCATCCATACCCAAAATGGCAATGATGTCGCGCAACTCTTTGTAGCGCTGCAAGGTACCTTGCACCGCACGGGCGGTTTCGTAGTGGTCATTGCCCACCACCAAGGGGTCGAGCTGGCGGCTGGTGGAGTCCAAGGGGTCCACGGCGGGGTAAATGCCCAGTGAAGCAATGTCACGTGACAACACCACGGTGGAGTCCAAGTGGGCAAAGGTGGTGGCAGGCGACGGGTCGGTCAAGTCATCGGCCGGCACGTAAACGGCTTGGATGGACGTGATGGAGCCGACTTTGGTGGAGGTGATGCGCTCTTGCAAACGGCCCATTTCTTCAGCCAGGGTCGGTTGGTAACCCACGGCAGAGGGCATGCGACCCAACAGGGCGGACACTTCGGTACCGGCCAAGGTGTAGCGGTAAATGTTGTCCACAAAGAACAGCACGTCTTTGCCTTCGTCACGGAAAGATTCCGCGATGGTCAAACCGGTCAAGGCCACGCGCAAACGGTTGCCGGGCGGCTCGTTCATCTGGCCATACACCATGGCCACTTTGGATTCTTCGAGCTTCTCGAGGTTCACCACGCCGGAATCGGCCATCTCGTGATAAAAGTCGTTGCCTTCACGGGTGCGCTCACCCACACCGGCAAACACCGACAAACCGCTGTGCGCTTTGGCGATGTTGTTGATGAGTTCCATCATGTTCACGGTCTTGCCCACACCGGCACCACCGAACAAACCGACCTTACCGCCTTTGGCGAAGGGGCAGACCAAGTCGATCACCTTGATGCCGGTTTCCAGCAATTCTTGTGAAGGGCTGAGTTCGTCGTATGCAGGGGCTTTGCGGTGGATGGATGCGGTTTGGGCTTGGTCCACAGGGCCGCGCTCGTCGATGGGCGAACCCAACACGTCCATGATGCGACCCAAAGTGGCCTTGCCCACGGGCACGGTGATGGCCGCACCGGTGTTGGTGACCATCAGACCACGGCGCAAACCGTCAGAAGTGCCCAAGGCAATGGTGCGCACAATGCCGTCACCCAATTGCTGTTGAACCTCCAAGGTCAAGGCCGAGCCTTCGAGTTTGAGCGCGTCGTAAATGCGGGGCATGTGATCGCGCGGAAACTCCACGTCCACCACGGCACCAATACATTGAACGATTTTTCCTTGAATACCTGCGTTGGTCATTGCCTGAGCCATTTTGATTCGCTCCAAAAATAAATTGCGTTACACCGCTGCTGCACCGGCCACGATTTCGGACAATTCCTTCGTGATCGCTGCTTGACGGGTTTTGTTGTAGATGAGTTTGAGTTCGCCGATCACATTGCCAGCGTTGTCGGTTGCGGCCTTCATGGCCACCATGCGTGCAGATTGTTCAGAGGCCATGTTTTCAGCCACGGCTTGGTAGACCAAAGACTCGATGTACAACTCGAGCAAATCGTCAATCACCGCATGCGCATCGGGCTCATACAAATAGTCCCAGCCAAAACTGCCAGCCGCCTTGGTTTCGGCGCGCATTTTTTCAGTGGACAAGGGCAGCAACTGCTCAATGACCGCTTCTTGCTTCATGGTGTTGATGAACTTGGTGTAGCACAGGTACACCGCATCGAGCTTGCCTTCGGTGTAAGCGTCGAGCATGACCTTGACCGGCCCAATCAATTTTTCCAAATGCGGGGTATCGCCAATTTGGGTCACATGGGCCAACACGGGCGCACCCACGCGGTTCAAAAAACCCAAACCTTTGTTGCCAATCGCGATGGTTTGCGGCGTGGCACCCGCTGCTTGCAGGTCTTTGAACTTCTGGGTCAAAGCACGCAAGACGTTGGTGTTCATGCCGCCGCACAGACCTTTGTCGGTGGTCACCACCACAAAGCCGGTCGACTTGGCCGGGTGCACCTTCATGAAAGGGTGCACATATTCCGGATTGGCTTGGCCCAAATGGGTGGCGATGTTGCGCACTTTTTCGCTGTAAGGCCGAGCCGCACGCATGCGGTCTTGGGCCTTGCGCATTTTGGAAGCCGCCACCATTTCCATGGCCTTGGTGATCTTCTTGGTGTTTTCCACCGATTTGATCTTGCCGCGAATTTCCTTGCCTACTGCCATGAAGTGCTCCTTGCCCCTGTTTGGCGATCAGACAAAGGACTTTTTGAAGGCTTCAATGGCTTTCACCAAATCGGCTTCGGCATCTTTGTCCATGGCCTTGTCTTTTTCCAACTTGGCCAGCAGGTCGGCGCACTTGTCTTTGAGGTAATGGTGCAGGCCGGCTTCGAAATGCAACACTTGGTTGACCTCGATGTTGTCCAAAAAGCCTTTGTTGGCGGCATACAGCGTTGCGGCCATCAAGCTGATGGGCAAGGGGCTGTACTGGGCTTGCTTCAAGAGCTCGGTGACGCGGGCACCCCGGTCGAGCTGCTTGCGGGTGGCCTCGTCCAGGTCAGAGGCGAACTGCGCAAAAGCGGCCAATTCACGGTACTGCGCCAAGTCGGTACGGATACCACCAGAGAGGTTTTTCACCAGTTTGGTTTGCGCGGCACCGCCCACACGGGAGACGGAAATACCGGCGTTGATGGCGGGTCGGATACCGGCGTTGAACAGCGAGGTTTCCAAAAAGATTTGACCGTCGGTGATGGAAATCACGTTGGTGGGCACGAAGGCCGACACGTCACCCGCTTGGGTTTCGATGATGGGCAATGCGGTCAGCGAGCCGGTTTTGCCTTTGACTTCGCCTTTGGTGAAGTGCTCGACATAGTCGGCATTGACGCGTGCTGCACGCTCGAGCAAACGGCTGTGCAAATAAAACACGTCACCTGGGTAGGCTTCACGGCCGGGTGGACGGCGCAGCAGCAAAGACACTTGGCGATACGCCACAGCTTGCTTGGACAAATCGTCATACACGATCAAGGCATCTTGGCCGCGGTCGCGGAAGTACTCGCCCATGGTGCAACCAGAATAGGCCGACACATATTGCATGGCTGCAGATTCAGAAGCAGAAGCGGCCACGACGATGGTGTAGTCCATGGCGCCTGCTTGCTCGAGCGAGCGAACCACGTTTTTGATCGACGATGCTTTTTGACCGATGGCCACATAAATACAGGTCATGTTCTGACCTTTTTGATTGATGATGGCATCAATCGCAACAGCGGTCTTACCGGTCTGACGGTCGCCAATGATCAACTCACGCTGACCGCGGCCAATCGGCACCATGGAGTCGATGGACTTCAAACCGGTTTGCATCGGCTGGTCCACAGACTGACGGGCGATCACACCCGGCGCGACTTTTTCAATCACGTCGGTCATCTTGGCGTTGATGGGGCCTTTGCCATCGATGGGGTGACCCAAGGCATTGACCACGCGGCCGATCAGCTCGGGGCCCACGGGCACTTCCAAAATGCGGCCCGTGCATTTGACGGTGTCGCCTTCGGAAATGTGTTCGTATTCACCCAAAATCACCGCACCCACGGAGTCACGCTCCAGGTTCAGCGCCAGGCCGAAGGTGTTGTTGGGGAACTCCAGCATCTCACCTTGCATCACATCGGACAAACCATGGATGCGGCAAATACCATCGGTGACCGAGATCACGGTGCCTTGGTTGCGCACATTGGCATTGCCTGTCGAGCCCTCGATGCGGGTTTTGATCAGTTCTGAAATCTCTGCGGGATTGAGTTGCATGACTCTTTCCTTCTTCCTATGTATGGGCCAACCTGTGAGCGGGATGCTCAGGCGGTCAGCGCGACTTTCATTTGTTCCAAACGGGCTTTGACCGAGGTGTCGAGCACCTCGTCGCCGACCACCACGCGCACGCCACCAATGAGCTCAGGCTCAATGGCCACTTGCACTTGGAGTTTGCCGCCAAAACGCTTTTCAATGACCGGGGTCAAATTGGCCAAGTCCGCTGGCTCGATGGGAAAAGCGCTGTAAACAACTGCTTTTCGCACGCCGCTCATCGCATTGACGAGTGCGTGGAATTGCTTGGCAATTTCAGGCAATACCGACAAGCGACCGTTCTCGACCAAGGTGCCCAAAAAATTCACCGCGACAGGGGGCAAATTTTGCGGGCCGACTTGAGCGATCAAGGCCAAGACCTGCGCATGGCTGACCTTGGGGTCGTGCACAAATTGCTGCAAACCTGCGTCAGCGGCCACCACCGCCAAGCCATCCAGCCATTGTGCTGCTTGGGCGGCATCGGCTTTGACCACCTGAAACAAGGCTTCAGCGTAGGGGCGGGCAATGGTTGCGAGTTCAGCCATGTTCTTGCACCCTCAAAGCTCAGACTTGAGTTGGGCCAACAACTCGGCATGAACGCTGGCGTTGACTTCTTTGCGCAAAATTTGCTCCGCGCCTTTGACAGCCAACACAGCCACTTGATCACGCAGTTGCTCGCGGCCACGCAAAATGGCTTGATCGGCTTCGGCATGGGCAGCGGCCACGATCTTATTGGCCTCTTCGGTGGCACGCAGCTTGGCTTCATCGATGATGGCCAAAGCGCGGTGCTCGGCTTCGGCCAAACGTGCGGCTGCGTCGGAGCGGTTTTTGGCCAACTCCACTTCCACATGCTTGTGCGCATTGGTCAATTCAATGTGCGCATGTTCGGCGGCCTTGAGGCCACTGGCGATTTTTTCTGCACGTTCATCCAAGGCGTTGGCGATCGGGGGCCACACGAACTTCATCGTGAACCACACCAAGATCGCAAACACGATCGCTTGGACAAACAGGGTTGCGTTGATACTCACGACAACACCTTTCTATGGGTGAAAGCGGGAATTACTTCAGGACAAACGGGTTGGCGAAGGCAAACATCATGGCGATACCCACGCCAATCAGGAAAGCGGCATCGATCAGACCGGCCAACAAAAACATTTTGGTCTGCAATTCGTTCATCAGCTCAGGCTGACGTGCAGCGGCTTCCAGGTACTTGCTGCCCATGATGCCAATGCCGATACAAGCGCCAATGGCGCCCAGGCCAATGATCAAACCAGCTGCCAGTGCGACATAACCAAGAACGTGTTCCATTTGATGCTCCTAAGGAAAAGTGATGGAAGGTTGAAAGAAAAGTGATCAATGCGCGTCGTGCGCTTGTCCGATGTAAACCAGTGTCAACATCATGAAGATGAAAGCCTGCAAGGTGATGATCAGAATGTGAAAGATGGCCCAGATCGAGCCCGCAATGATGTGGCCCAGGGGCAGCAAAACCCCCGACAAAGAGGCGGCGGCTGCGCCACCCATGAGGGCGATGAGCATGAACACCAATTCGCCAGCGTACATATTGCCAAACAGACGCATGCCATGGCTGACTGTTTTGGCTGCAAATTCGATCATTTGCATCACGAAATTGATGGGCCACAAAATGAAGTGATTGCCAAATGGGGCGGTGAACAATTCGTGCACCCAGCCACCAGCGCCCTTGATTTTGATGTTGTAGTACACGCAAACCAACAGCACCGAAGAAGACAAACCCAAAGTGGTGGACAAATCGGCCGACGGGACCACGCGCAGGTAGGCGTGGTGCGGATCATGCCCGGTCATTTCGTAGTACTTGGCCCACAGCCAAGGCAGCAAGTCCACCGGCAACAAGTCCATGGCATTCATCAAAAAGATCCAGACAAACACCGTCAAAGCCAAAGGGGCCACCAGCTTGCGGCTTTCGGCGTTGTGGATGATGCCTTTGGCTTGGTTGTCGACCATTTCCAACAGAATTTCCACGGCCGCCTGAAAACGACCCGGCACGCCAGCATGGGCCGTGCGCGCGGCGCGCCACAGCACCCAACAACCTATCACGCCCAGCAAAACAGACCAAAAAATGGAATCCAGGTTGTAGACGGAAAAATCAATGATCCCAGCCATCGGCTTGTTTTGCAGATGGGTCAAATGGTGGCCGATGTATTCACCAGCGGTGGGAGCGTTTTCAACAGACATTTTTCAGCTCTTAATCCATGGATCCTGTTTCAAAGGCCTGGGCCGCCAGGCCAAAGCCAACCAATACACCTTCATCGTCACAACCAGGCCAAGCAACAAGGCCGGCCAACTCAAACCTTCCACCAACCTGGGTGCCAGCAATAAAACCATCACGGTCATCGCCACCTTGACACCCTCCCAGACCAAAAACCCGGTCGCAGCAGCCATGGGACTGGCCGTGGTCAGTCGAGAGGTCAACCCCCGCGCCAACAAGGCCGCTGGGACAAAGACCGCTGCCGACCCATATAAAACAGATGCGGCAACCATCCAGCGCCCACTCCACCAACCCGCCAGCGCAGCCAAAACAATGCCCACGCCAACTTGCCAAAACACCACTTGCCAAACCGATACCACAGGGTTTCGTTGGCGCCACTGGGCAGCCTGCTCGGCGGTCAGCGGTAAAAAGTCGTCATCTGGACTTTCTGGGGTTTCGACCTTGCGCTGTTCGTTGGCCTGCATTCTGGTGGTGTTTCTTGACATCCAGGTTACGCCCGACGAATTTCGCAAAGCCCCGCATTCTAGGCCAAAAGTTTCCGCCCATGACACAGATGTGGATTTGAAGGGGATAATTCAGCCATGAACACACCCACAGCTTTGCCCCACACACCTTGCCACCTCAACGGACAGACCCTGCCGCTGAACGAAGCCAAGATCAGCGTGCTCGACCGAGGGTTTATTTTTGGCGACGGCATTTATGAGGTGGCTCCGGTTTACCGCGGAAAATTGTTTCGCTTTGAACAGCACATGGCCCGCATGGCCCGTTCTTTGGCCGAACTGCGCATCCCCAACCCGCATAGCGAATCGGCTTGGCGCGCCCTGATTCAAGACTTGCTGGACCAACAAGCCCACAGCCTGGGTCGCAAAAGTGCTGACATGGACCAAATTGTCTACATCCAGATCACCCGCGGGGTGGCCCCACGCGACCATGCCATGCCCCCGGGCTTGGCCCCAACGGTGTTTGTGATGGTCAATGAAATGAAGCCCATGACCGCCAAAGACCGGGAAAACGGCGTGGCCTGCGTCAGCGCCGATGACTTTCGCTGGGAAAAAGCCCACATTAAAAGCACCAGTTTGCTGGGCGCGGTGTTTTCACGCCAAATCAGTGCCGATGTGGGCGCGCTGGAGACCATCATGTTCCGCCATGGTTATTTGAGCGAAGCCGCCGCCAGCAATGTTTGGGTGATCAAAGACGGCCAGGTGTTCGGCCCACCCAAGAACCATTTGGTGTTGGAGGGCATTCGCTACGGTTTGATGGATGAAATTTGCGCCCAACTAGGCATTGGCTTTGCACTGCGCCCCGTGACCCGGGCCGAGGTGTTTGATGCCGACGAGTTGCTGCTGAGCTCGGCCACCAAAGAAGTGCTGGCCATCACCACTTTGGATGGCCAAGCGGTGGGCCATGGTGCGCACGCTGGTAAGCCCGGCCCGCTGTACCACCGCATCTATGCGGCCTACCAGACCGCCAAAAAAGCAGCAGGCTGATCATGTCGGCCTCCGCCAACCCGCCCACGCCTGAGCGGGCCACCTTGATCGAGTTTCCCTGTGACTTTCCCATCAAAGTCATGGGCATCAATGACCCTGGGTTTGTGCCCTCGCTGATGGAATTGGCCCAATCGTTTGATCCGCAGTTCAACGCTGCCTGCATCAGCTTGCGCGAAAGCCGCCAAGGCACTTACCAGGGCGTGACCTTGACCATTCGGGCCACCAGCCAACAACAACTCGATGGCTTGTACCGCAGCCTGACCGGCCACCCTTTGGTCAAAGTGGTGCTGTGAAAGCCCCAAACGCGCAGGGGTGACCGCCATGCCACCTCACTCGTTGGACATTGGCCCACTCCAAGTGCGCCACTTGGGGGTGGTGGATTACCTGCCGACTTGGCAATCGATGCAAGACTTCACCGCCCAACGCTTGGCCGACACGCCCGATGAGCTGTGGCTGTGCCAGCACCCGCCGGTGTTCACCCAAGGTTTGGCGGGCCGCGATGAACACCTGTTGGTGGCCGGTGACATCCCCGTGGTGCGCACCAACCGGGGCGGGCAAATCACTTACCACGGGCCGGGCCAGTTGTTGGCCTACCCGCTGCTCGACTTGAAACGGCGCGGTTTTTTCGTCAAAGAGTTGGTTTATCGCCTGGAGGAGGCGGTGATCAAAACCCTGCTGCACTTTGGACTGACGGGCCACCGGGTGGCGGGTGCGGCCGGTGTTTACCTGCGGCTCGATGATCCGCGCGGACACGCCCGATTGCCACAGCGCCCGACCCACCAAACCCCTGGCGTTGCGCAGGCCTCGCCTGAGTTTGACGGCCTGGGTAAAGTGGCCGCCTTGGGCATCAAGGTCAGCCGCCACTGCAGCTACCACGGCGTGGCCTTGAATGTGGCGATGGATTTATCGCCCTACCAGCGCATCAACCCCTGTGGGCATGCAGGCTTGAAAACCGTTGACCTTTCTACAATGGGCCTCGACGTGGGACTTCCAGAAGTGGCCCATGTGTTGAGCCAAAAGCTTGCCCACCAACTCGCGCCCAGAACCTGAGCGAACCGCCATGAGCCAAACCCGCCCCCCCGCTGTGCGAGAAGCACAAGACCAAAACACCTACAACCCATTGGCCAAGCAAAAAGCTGCGGCCAAGTTATCGCGCATCCCCGTCAAAGTCGAGCAAGGTGCGCCGGTGCTCAAAAAGCCCGAGTGGATCCGGGTCAAAGCCGGTTCGGCCAGCACACGCTTTTACGAAATCAAAGACATCTTGCGCAAAAACAATTTGGTCACGGTGTGCGAAGAAGCCTCTTGCCCCAATATTGGCGAATGTTTTGGCAACGGCACCGCCACCTTCATGATCATGGGCGACAAATGCACCCGCCGCTGCCCTTTTTGCGATGTGGGCCATGGTCGGCCCGATCCGCTGGACACGCAAGAACCCGTCAACCTGGCCAACACCATTGCCGCGCTGAAGTTGAAATATGTGGTCATCACCAGTGTGGACCGAGATGACTTGCGCGATGGCGGTGCCGCCCATTTTGTCGCCTGCATCGAAGAAACGCGGGCCCGCTCGCCGCAAACGCAAATCGAGGTGTTGGTGCCCGACTTTCGTGGCCGCGACGACCGCGCCTTGGACATCCTCAAAGCCGCGCCACCCGATGTGATGAACCACAACCTCGAAACCGTGCCCCGCTTGTACGCCCAGGCGCGGCCTGGCAGCGATTACCAGTTCAGCCTCAACCTGTTGAAAAAGTTCAAACTCTTATTTCCCCATGTGCCCACCAAAAGCGGGTTGATGGTGGGTTTGGGTGAAACCGACGAAGAAATCTTGGCCGTGATGCAAGACATGCGCGATCACCTGATTGACCGCATCACCATCGGCCAATACCTCGCACCCAGCAGCAGCCACTTGCCGGTTCGCCGCTATGTGCACCCCGATGTATTCAAAATGTTCGAGGCCAAGGCCTACGAGATGGGTTTTCAACACGCTGCGGTGGGTGCCATGGTGCGCTCCAGTTACCACGCCGACCAACAGGCCCATGCGGCCACGCAGGGTGCCCACGCAGGCACTTAACTAGGTGTCAACAAGTCCGCTGGACTGTCGCTGGCCAACACCTGCTGGGCCCATGGCTGCAAGCGCTGCGAGTCGCTGCGCAACACCACTTGTTTGACCGCCAAGATTTGGGTGGGGTGCATGGAGAAGCTGCGCAAGCCCATGCCCAATAGCAAGCGCGTCAGGTGGGGGTCGCCAGCCATCTCGCCACACACACTGACCGATTTGCCCTGGGCGCGGCCTTGGGCAATCGTGTTGGCCACCAGGTGCAAGATGGCCGGGTGCAAGGGGTCGTACAAGTCGGCCACTTGCTCATCGGCCCGGTCAATCGCCAAGGTGTATTGGATCAAGTCGTTGGTGCCGATGGACAAAAAGTCAAAGTAAGACAAAAACATCGGCAGCGTCAATGCGGCGGCGGGTATTTCGATCATCGCGCCGATCTTGAGGGGCCCATAAGCCACGCCTTGGCCATCGAGTTGGGCCCGTGCCCTGGCCAATAAATTCAAGGTCTGGCGTATTTCTTTGCCGTGGGCCAGCATGGGTATGAGCAAATTAACCTGGCCGTGCACCGCCGCACGCAATATGGCCCGCAATTGGGTCAAGAACATGGCGGGGTCGGCCAAGCTCCAGCGGATGGCCCGCAAACCCAAAGCGGGGTTGAGGTGGGCGTTTTCGCGCACATTGCGGTCCAAGGGTTTGTCGGCACCAATGTCCACGGTGCGGATGGTGACGGGCAGGCCACGCATGCCTTCGACCGCACGCCGATACGCTTGGTATTGCTCTTCTTCGCCAGGCAAGTTTCCAGCCCGCCCCATGAACAAAAATTCGCTGCGAAACAAACCCACACCCACCGCACCAGCCGACAAGGCAGCAGCGGTGTCCTCTGGCATCTCGATGTTGGCCAGCAATTCGATTTTTTGCCCGTCCAAGGTCATGGCGGGGGTCAGGCGCAAGCGAGACAGGCGCTCGCGCTCCAAGCTGGCCTGGCGCTGCTTGAAGCCATATTCGGCCAACACGATGGGTGAAGGGTCGACGATCATCACCCCGGCATCGCCGTCGATGATGACCCAGTCATCTTGTTTGACCCAATGGCTGGCATTGCGCGCGCCCACCACAGCGGGAATGTCCAGGCTGCGGGCCACGATGGCCGTGTGCGAGGTCTTGCCCCCCACATCGGTCACAAAACCGGCAAACACGCTTTGTTTGAATTGCAACATGTCGGCCGGTGACAGATCGTGCGCGACCAATACCAGCGGCACATCCTCGGTGTCTTCAAGCAACAAATCTTGCTGCCGTTGGCTGCCGGGGCGGCGCACCATGGGCTGCGGCATGGCGGTGGGCGCGCCCTTGAGTTGGCGCAACACGCGCTCCACCACCTGCTCCAAATCGGCTTTGCGCTCGCGCAAATACAGGTCTTCCATCTCGTCGAACTGGCGGGCCACCACGTCCAATTGACTGGTCAAGGCCCATTCTGCGTTGTAGAGCCGATCACTGATCCAGTGGGCCACGCCTTCGGCCAACAACTCGTCTTGCAGCAGCATCAGGTGCACATCGAGCAAAGCGGCCAATTCAGGCGGCGCATCTTTGGGCAAAGACAACTGCAAGCGCTGAACCTCTTGAAACACCGCTTCTTTGGCATGGGTGAGCCGCTCAATCTCGCCAGGAATTTGGTCGGCCGTGATGAAATAGTGCGCCACATCCACCCGGCTAGAGGCCACCAACACCGCCCGCCCAATGGCAATGCCACGTGCGACGGCCAATCCATGGACCGCAAAAGTCACAGGCAACTCCCCTGATGGTCAGCCCCAAGGGCCGCTTGGCGGTGCATCACTCACCTTCACCAAATTTATCGGCCATCAGGGCCAGCAAGGCCTGCATGGCTTCGGCTTCTTTCTCGCCCACGGTCTCCAGGGTGACTTGGCTGCCCACACCAGCGGCCAGCATCATCACCCCCATGATGCTTTTGGCATTGACCCGGCGCTCCCCTTTGGAGAGCCACACCTCACAAGGGAAGCTGCCAGCGAGTTTGGTCAGTTTGGCCGATGCGCGCGCATGCAAGCCCAATTTATTGATGACGGTGGTGGTTTCAATCATGGGGAAAAAAGTGTTGGTGAATCAAGAAAGAGGGGTAGGAATTTCAACCACGCCCAATGCGCCGCCGGTCATGGCTTTTTGCAACAAGGCTTCCATGGGCTCATGGCGGTAACACACACTGCGCAGCAGCATGGGCAAGTTCACACCGGCCACGATTTTGGCTTTGTGCTCACGCGCCCACAATTGCGCCACATTGGCTGGGGTGGCACCCAGCACATCGGTGAGCACCAGCACATCGCTATCGTCCACGCCCCGCCACAGCGAGCGGGCCGCCGCCAGGCTTTGTTCTGGGGTGTCATTGGCTTGAACATCCAGCGCCAACACCTCTGAATCGCATTCGGGATAGACATGCATGGCACAGGCTTTGAGGGCTTGTGCCAAAGGGGCGTGGGCAACGATAAATATGCGATGGGTCATGGCATGGCTTGGGGTTCAAATACCAGGCTGCTGATTATCCCCGCGTGCCCACCAAAAATAGATGTACGAGCCCAGGCTGCACAGCATGAAAAAGCCCATGGCACCCTGAAAAGCCGCCGTGGTCGACCAACCCAAGGCCTGTAAGGCATCGATCCACAAACCCATGCCCCACTGGACCACGAAAACACCCACAAAAATCACCAGGTTGTAAGCCGACAGCGCCCGCCCCGCCAACTGCGAGGGAAAGGCCATGCCCACCGCTGGCTGGGCCAGCGACACCACGGTATTGGTGACGAAGAAAACGATCCACATGACCACGCCGGTGTTTTCACCACCCCACACCACACCGAACATGGCCATCAAATTGAAGGGCACCCCCCAGGCGATGAGCCGATTGGCCGAGTAGCCATGGCGGGTCAACCAGGGATTGACCATGCCCCAACCCCAAAATGCCAGCAACATGCTCAAGTTGATCCAAAACAAACCGGTGGCAGACTCCCAGGCAGAGTAGCCGGAAACTTTGGTCAACCACGGTCCTGCCCACAAGGTTTGCATGGCCACCAAGCCGCCATAACTGAAGAATCCCAATGGGGTCAATCGGCGAAAGTAAGGGTGATGCCAAACTTGGGCATAAGCACGCCACCAAGGGGGGGAAGGCTCTGCCGCAGCACTTGCCACCGGGGCCACCGGTTCCCATTTGGGCACCAACCAAAGAATGAAAATCATCGACAACAGCACCATGCCTGCTAGCACCCAAAACAGCACGCGCCACCCCACCAAGGGCACCAAGGCTTGCACCGGCAAGGTCGACGACAGCATGCCCAAAGAGCCGGTCATGAGCATCCATGAATTGGCCCGCATTTGGGTGGGTGCATCAAACCAGCGGCGATAACCGGTCAATGGGGCCATCAGGCAGCATGACACGCCGACCCCGGTGAGCACGCGGGCCAAGAACAAGCCGGTGAAGCTGTCGGCACTGGCAAATGCCACACAACCAAACACCGCCGCCACCAAAAAAGACAAGATGACTTTGTTGGGACCATGGCGATCCAACCAGTTGCCCATCGGCAATTGCATGATGGAAAAGCCCAAAAAGTAACCCCCGGCCAACAAACCCAGGTCACGCGAGTTGAGCCCAAATTCGGGAATCAGCGTGGGTGACAAAGTGGCCGTGATGGCCCGCACCAAGGCCGACAAGTAATAAGTGAAGGCAAAGCAGATGAACACCCGCACAGCCATAGAACGCGACATGACCATGCTCATGGCAAAGTAACTCCCGAAAAATAGGTTTCTGCCACAGATTGCACATCGCGGCTTTGCAAGGGCGCATAAATGGCCATTTGGTAGACCCAGCCGTCGGCACCAAACCACAGGCTGCGCACATGTCGGCTGGTCCCATTGACCGCCCACTGTGCAGGCAAGGCATCGCTGCCGGCCCGCATGATGGGCAAGGCCTGGGCTTGCACGGCCTCAGCATGGGCACCCCAAGTGGCCAAACTGGCCTGTTGCCAAGCTTGCAGGGCTTGCCCGGTCTGCCAGCCTGGGGGCAAGGCCATGGCGGCAAAGCTGAAGTCAAAGCCTTGGGCAGCGCAGGCTTGCATGTGCAGCACCGTGGATTGGTCACGCAAGGCCACTGGGCGTTCAGCCACATCGGGCTTGCAAGGCATGAGCACCCGGGCCGGTGCGCCGGCATGGCGCACTTCGCGCCAATTCAATGCAGGACTGCAGCCAGTGGCCCCCACGATCAGGCCAGCGACCAAGGCCCAAAGATGAGGACTGGGGTTCAACATGGCAGGGATTATCCCTGCCAAAGCATCAGCCTGCGCTGGGCAGAGCCATTGGCGGGACTCTGCGGCCGATTGGTTCACAATTCGGCCATGAACTCATTGGACGGCATCCGTATTCTTGACCTCTCGCGCGTGTTGGCTGGGCCTTGGTGCACCCAAACTTTGGCCGATCTGGGGGCCGATGTCATCAAGGTCGAGAAACCGGGTTTGGGCGACGACACCCGCGGCTGGGGCCCGCCTTTCTTGGCCGATGCCCAGGGCAAAGACACCACCGATGCCGCTTATTACCTGAGCACCAACCGCAACAAACGCTCCATGACATGCGACATTGCCAAGCCGCAAGGCCAGGCCCTGATGCGCGAATTGGTGGCCCATTGCGATGTCTTCATCGAAAACTTCAAGGTGGGTGACATGGCCCGCTATGGGCTCGATGCGCCGAGTTTGTTGGCTATCAACCCGCGTTTGGTTTATTGCAGCGTGACCGGCTTTGGCCAAACAGGCCCCTACAGCGACCGGGCGGGCTACGACTATGCCGTTCAAGGCATGGGCGGGCTGATGAGCGTTACCGGGGAGCGCGATGACTTGGGCGGTGGCCCGCAAAAAGTGGGCGTGGCGGTGGCCGATTTGTTCACCGGCATGTACGCCAGTGTGGCCATACTGGCAGCATTGCGCCACGCCGAGAAAACGGGTTTGGGCCAACACATCGACATGGCTTTGCTCGACACACAGGTGGCCATGTTGGCCAACTTGGGGGCCAACTATTTGGTGTCTGGCCAAAAAACCGGCAAAGTGCCCGGCCGGGCGGGCAATGCGCACCAAAACATCGTGCCCTATCAGGTGTTTGAAACCGCGCCCACGGAGTCGGGTGACAAAGACCACTTGATCTTGGCGGTTGGCAACGACAACCAATTCGCCAAGTTTTGCGCGGTGGCTGGCTTGGACCATTTGGCCCAGGATCCCCAATACGCCACCAATCAAGCCCGGGTTCGCCACCGCGAAGTGCTGGTGCCCTTATTGGCCGCCACCATGAAATCGCGGCGCAAAAACGATTGGCTCAAAGCCCTGGAGGCGGCCAAAGTCCCTTGCGGCGCGATCAACAATTTGGCCGAGGTTTTTGTCGACCCCCATGTCCAAGCCCGTGACATGGTTTCGACCTGGCAGCACCCCGTGGCCGGGCCGGTGGAGCTGGTGGCCAGCCCAATGAAGCTCAGCCGCACACCGGTGCGACAAGATCTGCCCCCGCCCCTGTTGGGCGAGCACACCGAGGCTTTGTTGGCCCAGGTGCTGGGTTATGGGCCCGAAGAGCTGGCGCAGCTGCGCGAACAGCGCATCATTTGACGCCAGCATGGCCACTTTTGTTTTGGTACACGGGGCTTGGCACGGGGCTTGGTGCTGGCGCGACTTGCTGCCCTTGCTGCAACAAAAGGGCCACCTGGTGCATGCACCCACTTTGACCGGCTTGGGCGATCGGGCCCATTTGCTGTCACCCGACATCACCCTGCAAACCCATATTAATGATGTGTGGTTGACCCTGGAGGCCGAGGAACTGTCCGATGTGGTTTTGGTGGCCCACTCTTACGCCGGCATGCTCGGCACCGCCGTGGCAGACAAAGCCCCAGAGCGCTTGCGCCACTTGGTTTATTTGGATGCGGTCGTCCCCAAACCTGGGGAGAGCTGGAGCGGGGTGCACAGCCGCGCCACCCGGGATGCGCGCATGGCATCGGCCCAAGCGCATCCGCAATTTGCTTTTGCGCCACCCCCGGCTCAGGCCTATGGCATCGAGGGCGCGGCTGCCCAGTGGCTGGAGCGGCGCCAAAGCCCCCACCCGGCGGGCACTTACGACGCACCCTTGAGCTTTGACCCGCTGCGCGTGGCATCCGTTCGGCGCACCTTCATCAGTTGCACCCAACCGGCCTTGGTCACCATCGACCCCATGCGCAAGCGGGTGCAAGACCCTGGCTTTTGGGATGGGCATTGGCTGCCCCAAAGTGCGCTGGTCGACATGAAAACGGGGCACGATCCGATGATCAGTGCCCCGCAAGCCTTGGCCGAAGTTCTACAAGCTTGTGCGCAAGCTTGATGTCAACAGGCCGCTGCTGTTTCAGTCTTTGCGGAAATTGTCATGGCAACCCTTGCAGGTGCCGCCGGTGGATGCAAATGCGGTTTTGAGGTTGTCCAAATTGCCGGTTTTGGCGGCCGCATTGAGTTTGGTGACCTCTGCTTGCATCTTGTCCGCAGCCTCTTTGAACTTGGCCGCATCTTTCCAAATTTCGGGCTTGGCACGGGTCTCGCCTTTGTCGGTACCTTCGGTGAATGCCGCCCAATGCAATTTGGACAGCACCTCCACCACAGCAGCGTTGTCGGCCGCAGCCTTGGCATCAAATGGCACACGCCCTTGGGCCATGGCACCGATGCGGCCAAAGTGTTGACCCATGATGAAGAAGCTGCTTTTTCGGTACTTGATGGCATCTTCCGGCTTGGCAAATTGCGCCATGGCGGGCACAGCGATACATGCAGCGGCAATGATCAACAGATTGCGTTTAAAGTTCATGGCTTCATCCTTGTGGTGGGTTGGTGCTCAAAATAGATGTAACTCAGTATAAAGTACATTTTTTGCCACACCATGTCACTGCATTTCCAACCTTCATTGAGCTTATGAACACGCCGAACTCATCAGATGGTTTGCTGACCGTTCGGGTTTGGGACTTGCCCACCCGCCTGTTCCATTGGATTTTGGTGGCCTGTGTGGTGGGCTTGATCATCACAGGCAACATGGGTGGCGACATGATGGTTTGGCACGCCCGGTTGGGTTTCGCCGTATTGGCCTTGGTGCTGTTTCGTTTGGTTTGGGGTTTTATCGGCGGCCACTGGTCGCGCTTTCGGCAATTTGGTCTACACCCCCGCCACGCCCTGGTTTATGCCCGCCACATTCGCCTGGGCACCCACGAACACACCCCAGGCCACAACCCCTTGGGGGCTTGGTCGGTCTGCTTGGTGTTGCTGCTGCTGGCTCTGCAAACGGCATCTGGTTTGGTGGCCGATGACGAAATCGCGTTCACTGGCCCCTTGTCTGCTTGGGTTTCAGGCAGCACGGTGAATTGGGCGACTTGGTACCACAAGGCGGTGGGCAAAAAACTCTTGCTGCTGTGGATCGCCATGCATTTGCTGGCCATGGTCTTTCACCGTTGGCGCTTTGGCGAGAACTTGGTTTCTGCGATGTTCAGCGGCCAAAAATCCACCCCAAGCTTGGTGACCGCTTCGCAAGACAGTGCCAAACACCGTTGGCTGGCCGTCCTTTGTTTGGCATTGAGCGCGGCTTTCGTTTGGTGGTTGGTCAATCTACCGGCTGCTGTGCCATCTTGAGTTTCGCCCCATGTATTCGATAGAACTCATCACCCCCGATTCGCCCCATTGGTTGGCTGAGACGGCCAGCATTTTCAGAGAGTACGCACAGTCCTTGTCGATCGATTTGGGGTTTCAAGGCTTTGAACAAGAGCTCGCCCAATTGCCCGGCGACTATGCCCCGCCGCGCGGTGCCTTGTTGCTGGCCCTGGTGGACCAGGTGGTGGCCGGGTGCTGTGCCTTGCGCCCGCTCGATAGCTCGGACTATGCCAATGCAAGTGAGATGAAGCGCCTCTATGTGCGCAGTGCTTTTCGTGGCTTTGGCCTGGGGCGCGAACTGGCTTCTCACACCTTGGATCTGGCCCGCCAAGCTGGGTACGGGCATGTGTTGCTCGACACCTTGGACGACATGGAAGCGGCCCGCTCTTTGTACATGGATTTGGGCTTCGAGGAAATTCCGCCCTACTATCACAACCCCATTGCGGGGGCGCATTACCTCAAGGTTGATCTGTGAACGCCCCGCAAGCACTTGTTCACAAACACCATGAAAAAAGCCCCCTTGCGGGGGCTTGATCAGCAGACGGCTGAGCCATCCACGGGGCTTTGTCAGCCTTTGGCTTGGGCCAGCATGGTTTGCGCATCGCTGACTTCAAATTTGCCGGGCCCTTCGATGTTCAAGGTGGCCACTTTGCCGTCCTTGATCAACATGGAGTAGCGGTTGCTGCGCAAGCCCATGCCGCGCGCAGTCAAGTCCAGGGTCAGACCTGTGGCCTTGGTGAAGTCGGCACTGCCATCGGCCAGCATGCGAACCTTGCCGTTGGTGTGTTGATCGCGCGCCCAAGCGCCCATGACAAAAGCGTCATTGACACTGACACACCAAATTTCATCCACACCCGCCTTGTGCAAGGCATCGCAGTGTTCCACGTAACCCGGCACATGCTTGGCCGAGCAAGTGGGCGTGAATGCACCCGGCAAGGCAAACAAGGCAATCGTCTTGCCTGCAATGGCTTTGGACACTTCGACCGGGTTGGGGCCAATGCTGCAGCCATTGCCTTCAACTTCTGAGTATTCCATCAGGGTGGCGTTGGGCAAGCTGTCTCCGACTTTGATCATGCTGAACTCCTGTCAAGGTTAAAAAATGGGTGGGTGAGCGACCATGAAAAAACGACCCTATTGTGGGTCGTTTTTCAAAGTCTGGCAGCCCACGGGGGGATCACATCAAACGGCAACGGCCTTTTCCACCAAGCGGGTGGCAACCCAGCTTTTGGTTTTGGAAATGGGACGGCTTTCGGTGATTTCAATCACATCGCCCAGGTGGTACTGGCCTTGCTCATCATGGGCGTGGTACTTGCTCGACTTGCCCACGATCTTGCCGTAGAGCGCGTGCTTGACGCGGCGCTCGACCAACACGGTCACGGTTTTGGCACGCTTGTCGCTGACAACCTTGCCAATCAAGGTGCGCTTGAGGGATTTTTTGGTTTCCGTCATGGTCGATCCTTATTTGGTAGCTTGCTTTTGGGCCAAGATGGTCTTGGCCCTCGCAATGCTGCGGCGGGTGTCGCGCATTTGAGCGGTGTTGTTGAGTTGTTGCGTGGCTTTTTGCATGCGCATGCCAAAGTGGGCTTTTTGCAGCTCTTTGACTTCGGTTTGCAGGGCGGCCACATCTTTTTGGCGCAATTCGGATGCTTTCATCGTCGTCTCTCCTGGCTCATTGGCCCATCATGCGTGCCACAAAAGTGGTGCGCAAAGGCAGTTTGGCAGCGGCCAAGCGGAACGCTTCACGCGCGAGTTGCTCGGGCACACCGACGATCTCATAGAGCACCTTGCCCGGCTGAATTTCAGCCACGTAGTACTCGGGATTGCCTTTACCGTTGCCCATGCGAACCTCGGCGGGTTTTTGGGAAATCGGCTTATCGGGAAAGATGCGGATCCAAATCCGACCACCCCGTTTGACGTGACGGGAAATGGCACGGCGGGCTGATTCGATTTGGCGCGCGGTCAAACGACCACGGTCGGTTGACTTCAGGCCAAAGTCGCCAAAAGCCACGGTATTGCCACGGGTGGCGATACCGGTGTTGCGGCCTTTTTGTTCTTTGCGGTATTTGCGGCGCGCTGGTTGCAGCATGCTTATTCTCCTTTTCCGTCCGCAGCCGTGCCAGTGGATGCGGGCGCCGTTACTTTTCGAACGCGCTTAACGGTGGTTTTGGGTGCATCAGTGGCTTCAGCAGGTTTGTCGCTGCCATCCACCGGTGCGGCTTGGGTTCCTTCGGGACGGCGTCCACCACGGGCAGGGCGGTCACCGGTTGGGCGTGCGTCACGGCGCGGACCACGCGGACGGCGGTCGTCTTCATTGCGTGGCTCGGGCACGCCAGGCGCATCGTTGCGGCCCAAGGTGTCGCCTTTGTAGACCCACACTTTGACACCGATCACGCCATAAGTGGTTTTGGCTTCTGAGAAACCATAGTCAATGTCGGCACGCAGGGTGTGCAAGGGCACACGGCCTTCGCGGTACCACTCGGTGCGGGCAATTTCAATGCCGTTCAAACGACCGGCCGACATGATCTTGATGCCTTGGGCACCCAAACGCATGGCGTTTTGCATGGCGCGCTTCATGGCACGGCGGAACATGATGCGCTTTTCGAGCTGCTGGGTGATGCTGTCGGCAATCAATTGGGCATCGATTTCAGGCTTGCGCACTTCTTCGATGTTGACGGCAACGGGCACACCCAGGCGCTGGGCCAAGTCACGCTTGAGGTTTTCAATGTCCTCACCCTTTTTCCCTATGACCACGCCAGGGCGGGCAGAGAAAATGGTGATACGGGCATTTTTAGCGGGGCGCTCAATCAGCACCCGGGAAACGGCTGCATTTTTGAGTTTGGCCTTGAGGTACTCGCGCACCTTGATGTCTTCGGCCAACATGCCGGCGAAATCACGGTTGCTGGCGTACCAACGACTGGCCCAATTGCGGCTGACCGACAGGCGGAAACCGGTGGGGTGGATTTTTTGTCCCATATTTTCCTAAACCTTTCAGTTGCCAACCGTCACATACACATGGCATGTGGGCTTGCTGATGCGGTTGCCACGGCCTTTGGCGCGTGCGGTGAAACGCTTGAGCGTGGCACCTTGTTCAACGTAGATGGTTTTCACCTTCAACTCGTCGATATCGGCCCCATCGTTGTGCTCGGCGTTGGCAATGGCCGACTCCAGCACTTTCTTGACAATGCCTGCTGCCTTCTTTTGGGTGAAGTTCAGGATATTGAGCGCCTGATCCACTTTTTTCCCACGGATCAAATCGGCCACCAAACGGCCTTTGTCGACCGACAGGCGAACGCCTCTGAGGACTGCACGTGTTTCCATCATGGTTCCTTACTTTTTCTGGACTTTTTTGTCCGCCGGATGACCTTTGAAAGTTCGGGTCAAGGCGAATTCACCCAGTTTGTGGCCAACCATCTGGTCGGTCACATACACCGGTACATGTTGTTTGCCGTTGTGCACAGCAATCGTCAAGCCGATGAACTCAGGCAGGATCACGGAGCGACGCGACCAAGTTTTGATCGGTTTTTTGTCTTTGTTGGTGACGGCTTTGTCCGCCTTGGCCATCAAGTGGTGGTCTACAAAGGGACCTTTTTTGAGTGAGCGTGTCATCTGGCTTTACCCTTATTTCTTGCGACGCGAGACGATCATGACTTGCGTGCGCTTGTTGTTGCGGGTGCGGTAGCCTTTGGTCAGGTTGCCCCATGGGTCAACCGGAGCGCGGCCTTCGCCTGTGCGTCCTTCACCACCGCCATGGGGGTGGTCCACCGGGTTCATGGCCACGCCACGCACCGTTGGGCGAATGCCCATCCAGCGCTTGACACCGGCTTTGCCCAATTGACGCAGGCTGTGCTCTTCGTTGGCCACTTCGCCAATCGTTGCACGGCATTCAATGTGGATCTTGCGCACTTCACCCGAGCGCATGCGCACCTGGGCGTATGTGCCTTCACGGGCCAACAACGTGGCAGAGGTTCCTGCTGAGCGCGCGATTTGAGCGCCTTTGCCGGGTTGCAACTCAATGCAATGGATGGTGGAACCCACAGGGATGTTGCGGATGGGCAAGGTGTTGCCAGCGCGGATCGGCGCTTCAGAACCGCTCATCAAGGTTGCGCCTACTTCCAGGCCACGCGGCGCAATGATGTAGCGGCGCTCGCCATCGGCGTAGCACAGCAAGGCAATGTGGGCCGTGCGGTTGGGGTCGTATTCAACCCGCTCCACTTTGGCGGCAATGCCATCTTTGTTGCGACGGAAGTCGACCACGCGGTAGTGGTGCTTGTGGCCACCGCCCTTGTGGCGGGTGGTGATGTGACCGTTGTTGTTGCGGCCTGCTTTTTGGAACTGCGGCTCCAGCAAAGGCGCATAAGGATCGCCTTTGTACAGGTGATCACGGGTGACTTTGACCACGGCGCGACGCCCTGGTGAAGTCGGTTTCATTTTGATGACAGCCATGATTACGCAGCCTCCCCAGAGAGGTTGAGTTCTTGCCCGGGCTTGAGCGTCACATAGGCCTTGCGCAAGTTGTCGCGGCGACCCATGGAGCGGCCAAAACGCTTGCTTTTGCCTTTGATGTTGACGACCGACACGCCTTTGACTTCGACCTTGAACATCAGTTCAACGGCAGCTTTGATCTCGGGCTTGGTGGCGTTTTGCAGCACCTTGAAGGTGACCGCATTGGACTTTTCCGCCACCATCGTGGCTTTTTCAGAGACGATGGGGGCCACCAACACTTGCATCAAGCGGCCTTCGTCGTATTTCACGGTGCTCATGCGAACATCTCCTTGAGCTGATCGATGGCCGCTTTGGTGACCAGCACCTTTTTGTAGTGGACCAAAGACAAAGGATCGGCATAACGGGGCTCGACCACCAGCACATTGGGCAGGTTGCGCGAAGCCAAGTACAGGTTGTCGTCCACATCGTCAGAAATCACCAGCACGGACTGCAGGTTCATGGCTTTGAACTTGGCGGCCAGCAATTTTGTTTTGGGGGCTTCAATCTTGAGAGAATCCACCACGGCCAAACGACCTTCACGCGCCAACTGGGAGAAGATGGCGGCCATACCGGCGCGGTACATCTTCTTGTTGATTTTTTGGGTGAAGTTTTCTTCGGGGCTGTTGGGGAAAATCCGACCGCCGCCACGCCACAAGGGCGAGGAGGTCATACCAGCACGTGCGCGACCGGTGCCTTTTTGTTTGAAAGGCTTTTTGGTCGAGTGCTTGACCATTTGACGGTCTTTTTGGGCACGGGTGCCTTGGCGTGCGTTGGCTTGGTAAGCCACCACAATTTGGTGCACCAGGTCTTCGTTGTATTCACGGCCAAACACGGTTTCAGGCGCATCGTATTTGGACGAAGCCTGACCTTGGTCGTTCAGGAGTTCGAGCTGCATCAGTTCGCTCCTTTGGATTTGGCTTTGATGGCGGGACGCACGGTCACAAAGCCGCCTGCGGAACCGGGCACTGCGCCACGGATGAGCAGCAATTGGCGGGCTTCATCAATGCGAACCACATCCAGGTTTTGGGTGGTGACGGTTTCGTCGCCCATGTGGCCTGACATGCGCTTGCCTGGAAACACACGACCGGGGTCTTGCGCCATCGAAATGGAGCCCGGCACATTGTGCGAACGGCTGTTACCGTGAGAGGCACGCTGCGAGCTGAAGTTATGGCGCTTGATGGTGCCAGCGAAGCCTTTACCGATGGAAGTGCCTTGCACATCCACCTTTTGGCCCACGCTGAACACCGCACCGGCAGGCACCGTGGCACCAGCCGCATACTGAGCGGCAGTTTCCGCGGTGACGCGGAATTCTTGGGTGATTTCGCCGGCTTGCACACCGGCTTTGGCCAAATGGCCAGCGGCGGGCTTGGTCACACGCGAAGCTTTGCGCGAACCGAATGTGACCTGCAAGGCCACATAGCCGTCATTTTCCTGGGTTTTAACCTGGGACACGCGGTTGTCAGACACATCGACCACCGTGACAGGAACAGTGTCCCCATCATCGGTGAACAGGCGCATCATGCCCACCTTGCGGCCCAGCAATCCCAAACGGGTGCTATGACTCATTTTTTTCTCCAAAACTTCCACCGTGGCCACTTCAATTGGCAGCCACGTTTGTGTGTGAAAGGCGGTTGATAATTCTCACGGTTTCCAGTGAGCCTTTGATTGTATCCGAACTTTTGATCCGCTACAAGCCATCAGGCCCAAAGAGGGGCTGCCCCCCAAAGGGGCCGGGTTCATTGCAACTTGATTTCGACGTCCACGCCAGCCGGCAGGTCGAGTTTCATCAAGGCATCGACCGTTTTATCGGTCGGGTCCACGATGTCCATCAAACGCTGGTGGGTGCGGATTTCGAGTTGGTCACGGCTGGACTTGTTGACGTGCGGCGAGCGCAAGATGTCAAAACGCTTCATGCGCGTTGGCAAAGGCACGGGGCCTTTGACAATGGCGCCGGTGCGCTTGGCGGTGTCAACGATTTCGGCCGCAGATTGGTCGATCAATTTGTAATCAAACGCCTTGAGGCGAATGCGAATTTTTTGCTTGGCAGACATTTTTATTCCTGGTCAGTTGAGGCCCATGCGGCCCGCCCGAAGGCAGCACACAGGGGCCACAAGCCTCATTGTTTAGGCCATGATCTTGGCAACGACACCGGCAGCGACGGTCTTGCCGCCTTCGCGGATGGCAAAGCGCAAGCCCTCTTCCATCGCAATCGGGTGGATCAACTTCACCGTGATCGACACGTTGTCACCGGGCATCACCATCTCTTTGCCCTCTGGCAACTC
>JACCDW010336730.1_pt1 | contig 73279 bp, 55 predicted proteins | sample 7449781 | NCBI WGS metagenome assembly JACCDW01 (sample SAMN15323449, study PRJNA562643) | freshwater metagenome | isolation source: river surface water | place: USA:Blue River Watershed | collected 2017-08-18
CAAAACTCCATCAACATCGGGCATTTACCAGCCGGAATCTACATGGTTTCCGTGCACACAAAAAATGGCAGTTTTATCAACAAAGTTGTAAAGCAATAATTTATAATTAATTTCCACCGTCGGGGCGAACCTGCGTGTCCGCCATTTTATTTTAAAAAATTATTAGTCGGGGCAGAACTTTGTGTCTGCCCTTTTATTTTTTAGGGCGAACACGCAGGTTCGCCCCGACGATTTTTTTTATTTGAAACGGGCAGACACGCAGGTCTGCCCCGACAGTGATATTTGGAATTATCAATAAAAATTCGTATATTATGTTTTGTTACTTTAACGCTTTAAATAAACGTTTCCTTGCTTTGTGGCATGAACGCCATCGTTGTATTGATAAATGTAATAATACAATCCTTCTGTGCAAGCCGACTCAAATAACAAACGCTCCGGTTTGTAATAATGTCCATCCCAAACAATGTCGTTTTGGCCGCTCTGAGTTCCGTGGAACATGGTCTGTCCATTACGGTTTATGATGTACAATTCCGAGTTCGGATAGTATTTGGAATTGATGATTGGAAATGAATCATTCACCCCGTCTGAGTTCGGAGAAAACCCCTCCACAATTGTTACTTCTTTTGCCGTGTAAAAACCAATGTTCATGCAGAATGTGTCGCGGCAATTTCTATCGTTCCACACCACCAAGCAAGGTTGAAATTTCGACCATATCAAAGCATCGCTGTAGGTATGAGCCACATCTTTATTCGTGCTGCTTTCGCCATCTCCAAAATCCCAATATGAATTTTGAGCGTTCAACGATAAATTTAAAAATCGAAACGTTGGCACTGATGTGCTATCAATGGCAAAACGCGCTGTCACCGTGTCAGAAAGCAACATGGTATTCACCACGGAATCGCATCCCTCAAAAGTTAAAAATGTATCTCTCAACAACGAAGGCACATTTCTGAGTTTACCATTGAACATTACTTGCAATTTGTTGCAATACCGCAATGTGTCTGACCTGAATTTCGGGTAGTTCACCTTCACCGTCAACTCAATCACAGAATCGCAGCCTAAATGATTGGCCATTGTGTCTCTATAAAGTCCGGCGGTGGCAATCTTTGTCCCTCCAAAAACCAAGGTATCGTTCAAGCAAATCTCTTTGTAAATCTGGGACTTGCTATTCTTCAAAAAGATCACCTGGGTGCTTACAACAGAGTCACAGCCTTGTGAATTCAACAGGGTATCATGCAACAAAGTATCTGCAAAATATGCGTAAGAATTGTGCACGAACGAATCTCCCATACACCGCGAAAATTGCAAAAATGTATCGGATGGCAGCCCCGCTGAAATGATGTAATCGCGGTAAAAATGTCCCACAATTTTATTGCGATAAATGCGCAATCGATATTGAGTTCCTGATTTTAAGCCCGTTAAAGTATCTGCAACAATGTTGTTTTTCTCTTTCAACAAAACATTGGTATCGGCTAAAAACCACTGAAACGAGTACACCGAATTCGTGTCGGCGTTTAAAATTTTTACTTCTACCGAAGGTTTGCAAACGGTGGCATTTTTAAGGTCTAATTGGAGAATTTCGTCGTCGCAATAATCTTTGTACGGCGATGGCACAGCGGCCAAAATGGAATCTCCCGTTACAAGAATTGTATGCGTGGAAAAATCGTATTTCACATCGCGGATAAACTGCACCACACCAGTACCCAACTGTAATGCAGTATCGAAAGTGAATTTACTTCCATCAAACGAATAGCAGTGAATTTGTCCTTTATCACCGGCCAAAAACACGTGGTTGCAAGCATCTGCAGCGATGCCCATTTGGTATAAAATTGTTTGCGTAGGAATAGAATCCATTGAACCAATTTGACTACCATCCTTAGCAGACATTACGCCAAAATAACGTCCATCATAAGAAAAAACATGAGATTGATTTACGGTTAAAACATTGGCACGGTAATCGTGCATTGTGATGACATACTTGTCAGCTCTAAATCTACCTGAATCATAAAGTACATTTAAAAAATACAACTTATTTATTGGAGCAACTTGCATCCACATATTACCACCAGGATTTTTTGTCAACTTACAAACGTGCTTATGAACCGATGGCACATATACATTTGAGAAAATCGTATATTTATGACCTGAAAAATCTTGAGCACCACAAACTATATATTGAAGATAATCAAAATTGCTGGGACTGGTTGAAAAATTATATCCTAGGGTTTTGCCATTTGGCTTTACAACGGACATTTCTTTTGGAATGAACTTTTTAGGCCAATAGCTCGTGTATCCTTGACCAAAAACCCAAACAGAAGTATCGGATTGATTCAATTCCAATGAAACAATTTTTGCTCCTTCTTTCAGTGTATCAGAAATAAAATTACCATGTTGTCCATCCGGTTTTAATCGAATTATTCGAGTAGGATAAGAAAAATAACCTTGACCAACATAAACTTCCTCTGTTGTTTTATTCACCACTATATCTGAGAAGTAATTGTCGCCCGCACTGTAATACTGAGATTTCATATTCCAATTCAATAAGCTATCATATCCCTGGAATATCCACATTAATTTTCCCAAGTTACTGTATTTAGCTAATTTTGAATATGCTTGATCAATTTCATTAGCAATATGTTCTCCACCATAAACATACACATTACCTCGATGATCAAAATCTACTTCAATTCCTGTATTTCTGCCATAAACATAGGGCCATTTTTTCAATAAATTCAGATCTTCAAGGGTATCTAATTTGATCACAAACGGATCAATGACCAATTGTTTGAAATTAGCCTTTGGATCAATTTCGTAACGAATTTCATTTTTACCCGTTTTTTGATACCAACAGCCAACCTTCTTACCCAGCTCATTGGTGGCCAGCAGTCCAGTATCGATGACCCTATAATTTGCCCCAATTACATCAAATCTTTTGTTACTGATTGCCAGCGAATCGAAGCTTCCAGAAAGTTTAAAGCCAATATTTTTGAGGGACGCGTTATCGCGGATCACAAACGAATACTTCAGCAATCCTGAGCTAAACACATCGAACACTAAGTCTACATTATCGTATATATTCTGATACACCACTTGCTTGTATCCAAACGATTTTTCATTTGAATTCAGAGAAGTGTAATAATGTTGTGATTTGCCTTGCTTTACAATTGAAAATTCTCGGTTTGGATTGATAAAATCGTATCTAACAAAACATGAATCTCCTTTTTTGGTAGAGAGAATGGCAAATCCAAAAGAGTCAAAAAACACAAAATCCCTGCCCTTATTCACCAAAAACAAAGCTTTATGTTTTTGAGATTGGTATCGAACATTGAGGTTGTTTTCTTTAATCAAATCACCCCCAAAAAGGTCATTGCCATTTTTAACAAACTGCGGTTTCACCTGATGTTGCGCCGCAACAAAATGAAACAACATGAAACCAAAAATGGCAATGACAGATTTTTTCAGCATAGAGGGAAGTGCAAGATAATGATTATCGAGGAATGTTGTAAAGAAAAATGAATCATTGGTATTATATCGCTCCATCCGTCGGGGCAGAACTTTGTGTCTGCCCTTTTATTTTTATTTGCGCGAACAAGCTTTAATTATTAGTCGGGGCAGACCTGCGTGTCTGCCCTTTTATTTTTTAGGGCGAACACGCAAATTTTTTTAGGGCGAACACATAGGTTCGCCCCGACAGGTTTGCACTGACGGAGTTGAATAATTAAATTCAAAAAGTGTTGCGAAAACTGCAAATCTTTTTTGATAAATTTCAATTGTCAAAAATCCGCAAATGCTTAAAGCAGAGCGAAATTGCTAAATGATATTCTTAAAAAAAGTAGAATATTTTAAATACAATCATATTTCAAAAAGGACAATAACATGAGTAAATACAATCCAAAGATTCACAATCGCAGGTCTATCAGATTGAAGGGTTACGATTATTCGCAACCAGGATTTTATTTCATTACAATATGTGTACAAAAACGGAAAAAACTGTTTGGCAAAATTGTAGAAGGGAAAATGATATTAAACGACCCTGGACAAATGATTGAAAAATGGTATTTCGAATTAGAAAATAAATTTCCAGAAATCAAATGTCAAGCAATGGTGGTAATGCCCGATCATTTTCATTGCATTATTCAAATCGTTGCCGTCGGGGCGGAAGATTTCGCCGTCGGCGCGGAAGATTTCGCCGTCGGGGTGGAAGATTTCGCTGTCGGGGCGGACCTGCGTGTCCGCCCTTTAAAATTTGATTTGAGCGAACTCGCAGGTTCGCAACTATGGCAGGCGGTGCAATGGTTCAAAACGATGACCACCAATGAATATATTCGAGGCGTTAAAACGATGAATTGGCAACCATTCGACAAAAAATTATGGCAACGTAATTATTACGAACATATAATTCGCAATCCCAAATCATATAAAAACATATCAAAATATATTATCGATAATCCCCAAAAAATATAAGAGCAGAAGTTGATAATTATTAGTCGGGGCAGACCTGCGTGTCCGCCCAATTATTTTTATTTGCGCAGACGCGCAATAATGTTTAGGGCAGACGCGCAATAATGTTTAGGGCAGACACGCAGGTCTGCCCCGACAGATCCGCCACATTTAACAAAAAATTGGATAATTAGAGAAAAGAGAGATAGTTTGAATAAAATGCCTTTGAATTTGTTCGCTAACGGCAAAGCAAAAAATCAAATCAAAACACCTCAACTTAATCTTGCAACTTTTTTCGTTCAATTTGCGCAAAATTCGATAAAATTGTTTTGTTTAGGTAATTTTATACGAAGATTCTACAAAGTTATTTTGTCTAACTTATTGAAAAATCAAAAGTTAGAGAAACACTATGATTATTCAAATTTTGTTTAAGATTTAATTGCTGTAAAAATTTCTAAAAAAGGCCATTTTTTAACAAAAAACATTGTAAAATAATGAATACAAAAAACTTATGCAAAACTTTCATCCATACTTTTTGTTTTACCTTTCACACAAACACTAAAACAAAATTATAGTATTATGGAACATTTAAAAATTGCAAGCGATAATTACGTGGCGTTCACGTTTTTTATCGGAACCATGGCCATGATGGCCGCGTCTGTCTTTTTCTTCTTTGAACTAAACAACACTCCAGCAAAATGGAGAACCTCTGTTTTGGTTTCAGGATTAATTACTTTTATTGCAGCTGTGCACTATTATTACATGCGCGGTTACAACTTGGCTACAGGTGATTCACCTACATTCTTTCGATATGTAGATTGGATTTTAACAGTGCCTTTGATGTGTGTTGAATTCTATTTAATCACCAAGAAAGCAGGTGCTAAAATTGGTCTTCTATGGAAATTAATTTTTGCATCATTGGTGATGTTGGTAACAGGTTATTTTGGAGAAACAATCGACAGAGCGCATAGCGTTATGTGGGGTGTAATCTCTGGTGCAGCTTACTTCTACATTGTGTACTTAATCTGGGCTGGTGAAGTAGCTCAACTTGCTCAAAACGCTGGAGCTCAAGTGGCTAAAGCTACAAGAGTATTGGCGTGGTTTGTATTGGTTGGCTGGGCAATCTACCCATTGGGTTATATCCTAGGAACTCCAGGTGGTTTGTTTGGTGTGCAATTGGTTTCTGATCCAGCTGCAGCTTCTCATTACATGGACATCGTTTACAACATTGCCGATGCAATCAACAAAATTGGATTCGGTTTGGTAATTTATACCTTAAGCAGAAACGAAGACTAAAGCTCTCGTTTCACCGATATAGGCGAACCCCTCCTGTAAGTATCCACGGGGAGGGAGTTCGCCTTTTTTTTTGCCCAAAGAATACAATAATGAGCCATAAAATTCACATCCAAAACTATCATTACATCTTTATTGGCGCGGGTGCTTCATCTACCCTATTGCTGCTAAAACTCGATGAATGTGGTTTGCTGGATGAAAAAAGAATACTCATTATTGATCCTGATAGAAAAGAAAAAAATGACAGAACATTCTGTTTTTGGGCCGAAGGAAATGAACCTTATTTATCGACTCTTAAACACTCAATTTATAAAAAATGGTCGAAATTGAGAATCGACTCAAACCAAATACATTCCATTGAAAATAATCCTTATCTCTATATCAGAGGGATAGACATTTATTCTAAGCTCAAACAAGTTATTGAAAAACACTCCATTGTAAGGATTCATTCCAAAGTCACCCACATCGAACACTGTGAAAACCAACAAACGGTTTATGCTGAAAATGAAAAATGGAATGGCGCCATTATTTTCGACAGCAGACCACCAATATTTGAAAAACCCAGACCACATGAAAGTCATATTTATCAATCGTTCGTTGGGTATTTCATCAAAACTGAAGCAAAATTAGAACACCATGTGGTGGATTTGATGGACTTCAATGTCCCTCAAAAAAATGAAGTTCAATTCATGTACGTACTTCCTTTGAATGATCATGAAGCGTTGGTAGAATTAACAAATTTTGGAAAAACCAAGGTGTTAAAAGCAGAAGCTGAGCCCATTTTAGAGAAGTATATTTCTGATAAATTTGGACCTCATCAAATCTTAGATATTGAGATTGGCTGCATTCCAATGAGTACAAGCAAAATCACAAATAACAAAAACGTTCAAACTATAATAAACATAGGCGCACGGGCGGGAGCCATAAAGCCGAGTACAGGGTATGCTTTTAAAAACATGTGCATACAAGCTGAAATTATTGCCCATAATTTATTGAAAAACAATGAAGTCGCTCCAATAACTCGAAAAAAAAGATTTCTCCTGTATGACCGACTTTTACTCAAAATCATTGAAAACAATCCGCAAAAAGCGCGAAAAATATTTCAGATATTATTTGCAAAAAACGATATGATGTCGGTTTTAAAATTTCTGGATGAAAAAACAACCATAACAGAAGATGCCAAAATTTTCGCATCTCTACCGATTCCAATTTTTTTAATTAAACTATTTTCTGATAAAATATTGAGAGCATATAAGCACAGTACCTATTGGTTTCTGATACTGGTAAGCTCCTCATTTTTAATTCTACAAAACATTAACAATGAATTATTTAAAACCACTCAAATTACAATGGGCTTGATTGGATTATTGTTAATTGGCATTCCCCATGGAGCTTTGGACCACATTTTAGAAAGGGGAACAGTAGATTACAAATCATTGCCTAGTTTCATTTCCACATACTTATTCAAATCGGCAATTTTCTTAGCATCTTGGCTTATTGCGCCCACTTTTGCACTGATATTTTTTGTAATTTTCTCTATTTGGCATTTCGGAAATACAGACATTCAAGAATGGCAAATCACCGATAAATCATTTTCAAAAAGTTGGTTTTGGGGGACATTGGTTTTAGGTCTAATTTTGGTGAGTCATCTCGAAGAAACCAATTTAATTTTAACAACATTAAAATCTTTTCCCCTTGATATATCAACTGAATTAGCCAAAAACCTATCGACTATCTTGATAGGACTTGGAGTAATTTTCTCAGTACTTGAAAAAAATCTTAAAATTTTATTATTAACCTTTGTATTAACCATTTGTTGTAAACTACCATTGTTAACGGCATTTGGAATTTATTTTATTGGACAGCACAGCATTAACGGATGGCGACATTTAAACAAAGGCCTAAAAATGAGTCATTTTGAATTAACAAAACAATCGTTACCATTTACCGTTGGCGCGATCATGCTTTTCGGATTATTATCTCTTTACATCAAATCGAACTTTGTATTGAGCGGCATGGTGTCAGACCAGCTTGCCTCCATTTTTTTCATATTCATTGGATGCATAAGTTTCCCTCATGTACTGGCAATGAACCGATTTTACCAAAAGAAAAAAATCTAACAACTTAGATGAAACCGTCGGGGCAGACCTGCGTGTCTGCTCTTTTATTAATGATTCGTCGGGGCTAACCTGCGTGTTAGCCCGTATAAGGGCAGACACGCAGGTCTGCCCCGACAGGTCCCGCCACAATTAACAAAAAATTGAATAATTAGAGAAAAGAGTGATATTTAAATAAAATACCTTTCAATTTGTTAGCTAACGCGAAACTAAAACCAGCATCATGTTTATTCATTGGCCATATCAATACAACAAGCCATTGTACCTCTCCATTTTCTTTGGAACATGCTACTTCTTCGTATTTTTTATAAATGATGTTTCCGACTCCCCGTTTGACATTTTACTCAACATGATGTTGATTTTACCGGGAATCACGCTTCCATTAAGCACTTGTTATTTCAAAACTGGGGACACAGAGGCTAAAATGGGATTAAAAATCATACATTTTCTTGTTTCATCACTCATATACAATAGAGTTACACAGTTTATGATCTTTAACATCTTTGAAATTCCAAACTATTACAATGCTGGCATTTCGGGGATGCTTGGTTCATTTTGTTTTTTAGTGTCTACAAAATTTCTTTTAATGAGGGACATTCGCTGGTCGCAAATACTGATAGTTTCAATTGCAAGTGGCATTGCTTTCGGCTTACCCTTATTGTTACAACATTTACCACAATTGCACTTAAAAAATACCGTAATTGGAATTGCATTTTTTAACTGGATTGTGATTAACGGATTTTTCCTGAACCAGCGATACAAAAATCGGTTGGTAGATGAATATTAGCCGTGACGGATTCGCCACGACGGCAAAAAATTCCAACAACTTTTGTAAAAAATTCGTCATAATATGAGCGTTTCAAACTGTAGATTTACAATTTGATACACCAAAAAGAAGTTCAACAATTAAGAAATTTCTCTCATCAAATTGTGCCCGTTTTTATATTGTAAAAAACACAAAAACCTCTTTTAAATAAAGGTTTAAACCTAAATTTTAAATTTGAGAAACAGGCAATTTAGCAATCGATAAAATGTCCCTCAAAATCAATAAAAACACCCTTTTTGTCACACTATTCCAATTTCACAAATTGTCTGAATGACACTTTTCTATCATGTTGAATTTCAGATTATCCTTCTACATTTGTCTAAACCAATCATTGCCAAATGATTCAAAATCAATCGTTATGAAAAAAGGAATTTTACTCTCGTGTACTTGGTTATTGTTTTCTTTAGCCTCTGCACAATCCACCTGGTTGAAAATAATGCCTGGCGAAAAGGGGCACTCAAGTTACATTGTAAACGACACCATTGTTTCTTTTTCAGTGATCAACAAATACAACATCACACAAGCTCCGAAAATAGGAATTAGCATGAACAAATTGAATCTAAAAGATGGTAGTTTGCATGCTGCTGATTCGTTTTACCATTTCTCTGAAAACTTAAAGCGAAACACTTACCTAGATTTACAATCAAGATCAAATACCCTACTTCAAAACGATGGGAATTTTGTAGTTGGAGGCACCATTTATGACTCTACCAAAATGGGATGGAGCAACCAATCTGCTCTTATTGAATTCCCTTCTTTCAACAAACTCAGTATTCAACTGAATCAAAACGCAAAAAACACATTCATTGAGGGAATGTATAACATCAATGAGCGACAATATATTGCTCTCAGCAAATATGACAATAGCAATATTTTAAACTCTTCTGTCACAAAAATAAATCCAGACCAATCAACTAGTGTTGTGTTCAGATATGACAACTCAGTTTTGCATCAATTCAAAATCAACGAGATTCTTGCCGACAATCAAAACAAAGACAACTTATTGGTATCGGCCTTAGAATCCCGCAAACAATGGCGTAATGGCTGCGCTGATGCTTTTTTCTGGGAACCAGAAATTACCAAAATTGATACCACAGGAAAGATATTGTGGTGTTCCCACCCTACTGCCATTCAAGATTCAACAAATCCTGAAGGGTTTCAATCAATTCAATTGCCCAACGGAAATATCCTTTGCTCTTGGCTCAACTGGGATTTACGACCTATACCAAATCCTGATTTCACATACTGGCATTTAGACAACAATAAAAACGCCAGCATCTGGTTTGCAGAAATTGATGGTAAAACCGGAAAACGATTGTGGATCAAAACGATCTTTGATTATTTATTGTGGAAATGTACCCCATCTCCAATTAATGGCAAACCTGAAACGTTGTGGTTACTTTGGTCGGATGTTAAAATCGCAAACAACCATGTAGTTTGGACAGGTTCTAGACCAATTTCTGTGAATCTTCGTAACCAATGGAAATACGTTCCGGTGGTTTTAAAAACTGATTTCTTAGGCAATCCAGTTTGGTACAGAGAATTCGACTTTGCACCCAAAGACACCCAAGACAAAGGTTTTGTTCCAGAGAGTATGAACATTACACCTGACAAAGGATTTTTGCTCACGGGACATCTTCAAAAGCAATTCACAGAAAATAAAAATGGTGGAGCCTGGATGAATGCCGCCCTCCTCAAACTCGATAGCAATGGATGCTTCACCCCAGGGTGCAATGCCTACGACAATGTGATCAAAATTGTGGCGCCTAAACAGCTTTGCAATGTTTTTCCTAATCCGGCGTCGCAAACGATTTCAATCAATTATCCTGAAAAAATTAAAGACAATTGGGAAATATCCGTTTTTGACAATGCCGGCAAACTGGTATTTAAAACAGCAGAAAGCCTATCTCAAATACCATGTTCACAATTTCCTATCGGAAATTATTTCATCCAACTCATTAACCCCAAATCCCAAAACCATGAAACACATCAAATTGTTGTTCAGCACTAGTTTGTTGTTCATTGCAGGAAACCTCAGTGCGCAAGCCATTTTCCCCCATCAAAGCTCGTTCATGACAATGTCTGATGCATCTTCGTTGACACCCAATCTCAGTTTTTTGCATTTCATCAGCGAAAAAGTGAATTTGGACTCCACCAAGAATGACACAGCCTATTACACCGTAAATTTCTTTGAATCCGATTCCAATTACACGGATCAATACCACCTCACTTGCTATAACAATCAGGTGTATTTTTCAGGAAAAATCATTGATTATTACCCAAATAAAGCGTTTAATGTGAAAAATGTATTGATTTATGATTTCAACCTAAATGTGGGCGACACCATGGTCATTTCTGAGACCAACAGCAAAATGAACATTCAATTGAAAATAGACAGTTTGATTGACTTCAAATGCAACGATGGCGTTACCAGAAAAATGCAATTTTTCCATATTGTTAGCACAAACCTCAAAGAGTACAACATGTGGGAGCCTCGTTTCAACATCATGGGCTTGGGTGGCGATCATGGAATTGTACCCTTCAGAATTCGTTACAGAAACAGTCCATTTTGGCAAAAACTCATTACTGCCTGCACCAAAGACAACGTGAATATGTATTTTTCGGATTTCTCCAACACGGATTTCGCTTTCCCGCAATGCAACGAAATGGGATTTGCAGAAACCATCGAAAAAATGCGGAATGCTTCCAACGAAAACATCAACACCCCGAGAATCAAATTGTATCCCAACCCTGTTTCAACGGTTCTTCATCTTGAGGGACAAGAACTGGGCACTTATACCATTGTGAATGCATTGGGAGAAACGTTAATGGCTGGAATATCCACCAATCAGATTGACGTATCGTCTTTAAATTCTGGCATTTACACCATTTTCATCACGGGCAGAAACGGATCACGTCCCTCAAAATTCATCAAAGAATAATAGCAATTCTGACCGTCGGAGCAGATGTTATATTGATTCGTCGAAACAGACGTCGGGGCGGACCTGCGTGTCCGCCCTATAATTAATTATTACAAGGCGGAATTTATATAATATTGTTTGTCCGTGAATTTCCAATTAGTATTTAATAATTAATCAAAGATCAATAACATATAATTGTTATATTTGAATTATCTAAGTAAAACATTATTTAAAAATATAACATGAGAAAAACAATATTATTATTAATTTTATTTCATCTTTCTAAATTAGCACTTGCCCAACAACTAAAAATTAATTTAGAAAAACAAATAGGCATAGATACAATTGTAAATTATGACTCAATCACATCTGATCTCTTGTATAAATCCATAAAAAAATGGGCAGCGTCAAATTTCGAAAACGTTAAAGACATAACTATTTACGACACACCAGAAGAAATACAATTTAAATATAATCAATATATAAAAAGCTCCTTAGGTGGAGGTTGGAAAATAAAAGGAACATTTGGACTTAAAATAAAAGATGGAAAAGTAAAATTTGAATTATACAAAATATCATTTGTAACATCAATTATAACTAGCACTTTTGAAAGTACTCTCTTAAAAAAAGATGGTACTTTTAGGACCGGATTACCTTCCAGAGAAATGAAAAAAGGCACTGAAGAAGATTTTAAACTAAACATTCAAAACATTTCTAAAATAATCAATTCCAAACCTGACAAATGGTAATTATATAATTTTTTCTTCATTCAAGAAAAAATCGCCTTTTATTAATCCTATCTCAAAATATAATTAATTTATATTAATTGAAAATATAGTTTATTTAAAACTGAAATATTCTAATCAGATACTTGAAAGCAATATTTCCAAGGGCAGACACGCAGGTCTGCCCCGACGGAGAATTGAAATTACAACAATTCAGATTGAAAATCATTATATTGCATGAACTTTAAATAATCATCCTCCCCATAAATTTGAATAACATGATAAAAAACTTCAAAATGATATTGATCCTTTTCGCAACAGCGTTTGTAAATGTTGCATTTGGACAAACCGACAGCGAATTAGCCTTACAAAAAGGACAAGAAGCCATTAAATTGATGGACAATGGCAAAATCGACGAGAGCATCAAATTGCTAGAGGAGGCCGAGAAATTGGATCCAAAGAATTTCAATTATCCCTATGAAATGGCTTATGCCTATTCCCTCAAAAAAGAGTATAAAAAAACGATTAAAATTTGCAAGAAAATTGAGAATCACAACGATGCAAACGATCGTGTTTACCAATTGTATGGAAGTGCATTCGATTACCTTGGCGAACCAAAAAAGGCGATAGAAACTTACGAAAAAGGATTGAAAAAATATCCAAAATCGGGTAGATTAAACTTCGAATTAGGCGTCATGGAAATCAACGCAAAGAACTATGCCAAAGCCTTGTCGCATTTCGAAGATGGCATCCTTGCCGATCCTAAATATCCTTCAAATTACTATTGGGCCTCCCGAATATTTTTAAACTCTAATGAAAAAGTTTGGGGGATGATTTACGGCGAGATATTCCTCAACATTGAACGCAATTCTTTGCGCACATCTGAAATTAGCCAACTGTTGTATGAAACTTATAGTAAGCAAATTCTGTATAACGGCGACTCAAGTATTCATATCAGTTTCAGCAAAGATGCCACGATAAATTTTAACAAAGCAGATTCCAGTAGAATTTCGCTTCCCTATGGAATTGGCGTTTATGAAACAACGATCATGAAATCGATGTTGGGCATCAAAAACATCAACTTAAATTCTCTAGATACCTTGAGAACCAATTTCTTGAATCAATATTATGAAAATGGCCTTGATAAAAAATACCCGAATGTGCTGTTCGAATTCCAAAAGCAACTGCAAGAATTGGGACATTTATCGGCCTATAACCATTGGGTTTTAAACCGAGGCAATCGTGTGGCCTTCGTGAATTGGGTGAAAAACAATCCTGAAAAAATCAAAAATTTCCAAAATTGGTACAACGCCAATCCATTGATCATCAACGAAACCAACTATTTTCACAGAATTCAGTACAACCGTTAATCTAAACGATTAAAACAATGTATAAAATCAAGCTCATAATCACAGCCACCATATTGCTTGTACTCACCTCATTCAAATCTGAAAACCTACCTTCAACGTTTGTTTCGATGCTTGCAAGTGGCAAATTAACATTTGAGAAGCCTATCGATTACAAGGAAGTCAAGATCATTGAAAACCGTCAAATGAATTATGAGTATGCCATCAAACACACAAAAGAGAACTTTGAAGTTCGTTATGCCATCAGGCCTTTGGGCAAATTGATGGACGAATACGAGGAAAAGATGAAGAATAAAGGTCCTCTCGACATTTATATTTCACCAAACAATTGGTATTCAACATTGTTTATGGCAACGGCCATGAATGTTTCTGGTGGACAAGAACCAAACATCATTGAATTCGACAAAGAGGCTGTAAAAAATGAATTCAATGCCGATTGGGGAGCCACAACCTTGGTTGAAGTTGGAAAAGAATTCGGACAGAAATATAAATACTGTATATTGGTGGCCATTCACAAAGACAATTTTGCGGATGCCTACTATTTTTACCTATCAAACAAAAAAGAGCTCATTAGCGAACTGATGGAACCAATCTTTCATTCCATGAAATTTCAATAATTTGATCTAAACGTTTAAAGGTGAAAATGATAAAAAGACAGTTTGCAAGCCATTATGGGCAGAAGTTGATAATTATTCGTCGGGGCAGACCTGCGTGTCTGCCCTTCTAAAAATTATTTGGGCGAACACGCTAATATTTCAATGGGCGAACACGCAGGTTCGCCCCGACTAAGACTTAAACGCAGACGCAGATACGGGCTAACCTGCGTATTAGCCCGTATTAGTCTGCCTCAAACTTATACAATAAGAACGTTCCAGTTTTATTGAAGAATTGATCATTCATTTTGTTATAAAATTCGCGACTATCATATTTGTTTAATTCAGGCATTTTTTTGTAAACATAGATGACCCCATCGCCGATGTAATTTGATGTTTCAAAACCAAGATATATGGGCATGTTCTGCTGAGTCACAATTTCTGAAACAGACCGTTTGGGATGACTTTTTTGGGTAAAAATGGTTCTTTGGGTCCTTAAATGAACACCCATCATATTAAACGGAGCCGAATTCATATCCTTAAAACGAAAAATCATCACGATGGTGCTATCATTAAAAAAGTAAACATTGGCGATATGATTATAGTTGTAAACCAAATTCATTAATGAATCATAATTTGCCCAAGTTGGATGTTTATTATATTGATTGCTTAACTGATTCAGGTTGTTATATGATGGAGATTTTTTGTTTAATGAATATGGCAATTTCACAGTATCTACATGAGAATTCATCAAATCAACAATTAACGTATTTCCAGTATAAAAATTGGTTAGAGCAAGTTTGTTGTTGTAAAATGAATAATTGGAAACATTGGGGTCTGAAAAGAAAATTTCAACGAACGGATTATATTGCGAATACAGCAATTTCACAGCATTGGTTTCAGAATTTAGCAGGTAAAATTTCTGAAAACGACGTTGAAAATCATAGGAAACCAAATACACATTTCGCTGATCTTTTTCAATTCTAATAAGCTTTTCTTTTTTACTCAATTGAATTTTGGTTTCCGATAGCTTTTTACATTTCACAACGCTCCCATGTCCCTCAAAATCAAAAGAATGCAGGGTATTATTCACACGGTTCAATACAAAAATCCGATTGTTTTTCTTCACCAAACAATGCTCAAGTCCATTTTCCATATCGAAGCCTTTTAAAACGAGAAAATATCTTTGATCGATAGTGTCCGATTTCCTCCGTAACATCAAAGTGTCACCAGAAATATAATTTAGATAAACGAGTCCACTGCTATCATTATCCAACACCACTGATTTTTCAAAATTGCTATTCATTGACGGTCTATCATTTAGAGGCAAAACCGAACTTAATTTCATTTGTGCGAACAATGAAAAGTTCATCACGAAAAACCATCCCAAAAGACAGAATTTCATTGATTTCGAAAAAGTAGGAAAGTATTTAATTTTCAATTTATTAAATTTATTTTTTGAGGGAGATTGAGGGATAAAGATATAACGAATTTGATTCATTTAAGTTACAAATTACATTATATTCGTAATAATTACAGCCATTTACAACATCCCACATGAAACCAATATTGACCATATTTTTACTTATACTTGAATGTATGTCATTTGGACAATCTAACCTAATGGATAGAACTAAATCCAAAATTTACATCAGAGCAAAACCCATTGGTGAGAAAAACGAATTAATTGGTTTACAAACAAGGACAGATTTAGCCGACACCATCATTGAAAATGTAAAGTATCGCAAATTTCAAACATCAGTCTTTACCGACTATTACGACATACAAGAAATCAAAACTTACTTTGAAACATTTGCAAATAACATTTATTGTTTGTTGGATGAAAATAAAAACGTTGTACATAAAATCAATTACCAGATTGAAAAAGAACAAATTGCTACCATTTTTGGAAACCAAGTGAACTTGTCGCTCGAGTTCATTAACGCACAGAATGTCAATGAAAATGACAGCTTTATAGCAACACAAAAAACACCCAGAAAGTATTACCAAAACAACAATTCAGAAATTTATCTTATCATCATACCATACCTTCAATCGCTTGTAGTTTCGAGTAATGGGCAGTTTTATACAAAGCTGTTAATGGGGGACAATTACAACGAAATCACAAATGGTTTTCAAAACAATTTTTCCGCTTCAACTAAATTCAATATTCAAAAAGGTGATGAAATTCAATTATTCTATCGCAGAAAATGGTATAACGACACAACCAATTTGGCTGAATACCAAGACAAGCAATTCAGTAATTTCAAATATTTAGGTGATACAATTTCAAACGATAAAAAGATGTTAAAATTTGAATTTGAGGGATACAATTTTTTAAGTGGCAATTATGACAATCCGGAAGAGCACTTAGTAACTGTTACAGATAGTGGTTATTATGCAAATTATCAATTCATTCCATTCAAAAAATACAACACCGAATTAAAAATTATTGACACTAAAAACGGTAAAAACTTTTTCTTACAAGGGGTTACGATCGACACTGTTGATGGATACGTTTATCCCAAAATTGTTATAGCAACGAATGGTCCGTACAGATCTTTCATCCTACCTTTTTTCCCTGTTCCATTTGTTGAATTCGGCAACATTCAAGGAATAATCACATACTCAAAAATCAATGGAATTGAAAAAGGCAAGAAGAGAGAAAGAACGTATATTACAGATCGCCACAACATCAGAAACATCATTAGCAAGAGTAAAAACGAAGTTGAAATTTCCATTTATTTTATAGAGGACGTACAAGTAGACATCAAAATCCAGGACGCGAACAATGAAAAGATAATAGGCAGACTAAAAGCTAAGGCAAAAAAGGGCTTAAATACTTTCATTGTTCGTTCCAAACGCTATAAAAAAGACGAGGATTACCAAGTTAACATAGATTTCTATAGCAAGAACAGTTGGAATGGTAATTTTGGCAATTACGTAAAAGCAAAATACTGAAGCCCGTCGGGGCAGACTGTTTGATCATTTCGTCGGGGCAGACCGTCGGGGCGAACCTACGTGTTCGCCCTTCGTTCATTAGCGTCTGCTTTTTTATTCAGTAGAGCATGAATAATTATAATTTATACGGGCGAATAGGCGAATATTTCTATGGGCGAACACGCTAATATTTCTATGGGCGAACACGCTAATATTTCAATGGGCGAACACGCTAATATTTCATTGGGCGAACACGCTAATATTTCATTGGGCGAACACGTAGGTTCGCCCCGACAAGGGATATTTTCAACCAAGAGATTCTATTCTTAAAAATCAAATACCAGAATTAATCCCAAATTAGGATTATTTGTTGCGTTTAATTTAAAAGATCATTTCATATTTTTACCATTTCATAATGTTCACCAAAAAAATATAAAAAGGTCGGCTGTTTATCATCAAAAACGCGAAACTTTTTCTATTAAACGGAAGGTGAATCAAGCATTTTATTTTAAACATGAAATAAAAACAAATTCAAATCGTTAATACAAAACAACATACACATTGAAAAAATACTTTTTTACACTCCTTATTGTCCTATTAACCTCAAATATTCAGGCGCAATTTCATTTTGTATTGAATGGGAATGCAAAACGTTTAACAACCGACAGTTTATTTGAATTAACTGAAAATAAAACTTTTCAGAGAGGCTCTATTTGGTGCAATAGGCGCATAGATCTTCGGAGTAAATTCACCATTTATGCAAAAATGCACTTTGGCACTGACAGATTTGGAGCCGATGGTATTGCCTTTCTATTGCAAAACATGGGGATCAATGCTTTATCAAATGCCGTTGATGGTATTGGATACAAAGACATAAAACCTTCTTTGGATATTGAATTTGATACTTATGACCAAAATGATAAATTTTACGACCATGTAGGGGTAGAAAGAAATGGTAGGTCCACACATGGTTATGATCCAATAATTGGTGGACATTACACAACAATATCCAGTAACCTAGCCGATAATAAGTGGCATTCTGTGGTGTTTCATTATGATCCCAAACAAAATTGTCTTTTTACAATTACATTCGACAATGTCTCTTTAAACGGTCACAATTTCCAAGGATGTATTGTTTTTGATAGCATTTTTCAAAAATCACCTTATGCTTATTTTGGATTTACTTCTTCAACTTCTAAATTGAGCAACCGACATCAGGTGATGATAGACTCCTTTGATGTTCTATTTGAAAACGATTGTAAAATTTTTGGAAACAACCGATATAAAACTTGGAATCAATGCTGGAACGATACGAGCACATTGAATGTAATTTACAGTCCCCCAGTAGGAACACAATCTAAAATCAAGTGGTTCAACGGAGACACTACTGCATTGACCAGATTCAAATTCAACACCCCAAACTCCAAAGTTTGGGTTCAGATCAGCAATGCACTAGGAATATGTAACGATACGGGCATCGTGAACATAGTAAAACCTGATTTAAATTTATCCGACATAATAGATTCGTCATGTATATCACAAAGCCTCACTGTAAAAGTGCCTGGATTCTCTTCGTATTTATGGAATAATGGGAACAACAAACCTATTTTACAGATAAATACCGAGGGTAAATACTCTTTAAAAGTAATTGACTCCTTTGGGTGTAAAACAAGTGATAGTTTCACATTTACAAGAAAACAAATGGCTTTAAAAATCGATTCTATCTGGAAAAAAGACGTCTCTTGTTTCGGTTATGCTGATGGGCAAATCGGCATAATTAGCACCAATAAACCTTGGCAAAAATTAAACTATTTTTGGAATCCTTTAGGCAGTAAAACAGCACAAATAACGCAATTGAAAGTGGGCAAATACACGGTGAAAGTTATCGATTCTAATAAATGCGCGGATAGTCTAACTATATCCATTACAGAACCAAATCGCTTACAGTTAGAATCCCTCATAACAAAAGATGCACAATGTTACAGCACACCAACTGGATTAGCCGAAATTAAGGCTATTGGAGGAACCCCAACTTATGATTATAGTTGGTATCCAAAAACTCTAGGAAATTCCTCATTAGCTGAACAACTTTACGCCGGAGTGTATAAAGCTTTTGTTAAGGATAAAAATGGTTGTGGGGATACAATCCAAATTTCAATTAATGAACCGGAAAAATTAAAACTACAAGTTAGTGGGGTTCGTGGGGACTGTGATGGCGATAAAAAGGGATATATTGAGTGTTTAACACAAGGGGGTTCCCCGGATTATTTTTGGAAATTAGATCCCTCTTCAGTTCCTGTCCAAAAAGAACCAAATGGCTTTCAAGCTGCATTTCGCAATCTACCAGCAGGCCAATACCGTGTAACTGTAATAGATCAAAAGAATTGCACAGATACAGCATGGGAAACCATAGCAGCGGTTCCAAAAATTCAATTAACAATTGATACGTTAATGAATATCAAAACTGGTAATTGGACTCAATTAGTAGCGAACGTTAATCCTGCTGGAAATTATAGTTACAATTGGACACCAACAGATTCTTTCCGCAGCCAATCAAATGAAAAAAGTCCAAGAATTCGTGCTTTTAATAATATGATTGTTCAACTTTACGTAGTGGATTCAAATGGTTGTAAACAACAAACCGCTCTTACACTTAAAACTATAGACCCATTATTCACTTACTTTCTACCAACAGCATTCACACCCAATGGTGATTCACTCAATGACGGATTCGCACCAGCCGGGGACTTTGATTTTGCCGTTTTTGAAATTTACAATCGTTGGGGTCAAATAATCTTTAAATCGAGTGCGGACCATCCTTATTGGGATGGCAAATTTCAAAATCAAGAAGTACCAGAGGGCGTTTACATCATACGTGCCGATTTATATTGGTCAGGTAATAGAAAAAAACAATTCCATTCCGGCACATTTCAATTACTGAGATAACTTTTTGAATTCAAGTTCTTTATTTGCCGATACATGAATCGATAAGAAAAGAAAAACTCGCAAACCCTTGCCTTTAGCGGCTTTTCAGAAGTAATTCGAGCAACAAATAATTACTCATTAACCACAAACCGAAACGCTCGCTTCGTTTGTTCCAACTCACTATGGCCGATTCCAAATTTCTTGGCAACGGCACGCCAGTTAGAAATTTCCTCAATCATTTCCTTTAAAATACTTTCTGCTCTATCACTTTTCAATTGATACAAATGAGCGGTTTCTAAGGCCAAAGAGATGTCTTGTTCATTGCTATTTTCAGAAATATTCAAGGTTAATCCATTCCCCATTTCATTGGGGTTCATGTCGTATGCAGGAGATAAACGCCATCCCAATTGAGTGAGAATAAATCCATGGTTTCGTAAATGGTCGTCGGTGTTCGACACCAAAATATTAAATGCCATTCTTCGCCACAACTGCTCTAAATCTTCTTTTGCTTCCGGACTATGTTGCATGATAAAACCAACCAATTCCAGGTAACCAACACCTTCCATATGATCCGCTCCATCTTGCAGTCCCAACAAAGTCATTGCAGATGCGAAGTGAATTCGTTTTTGCTCATCTGTTCTATCGAAACGTTTGGATAAAAAAGTATGATGCTTGCCTGAGAATTTTTGCAATCGGGCTTCTGAAACACGAATGCCACAAGCTTTGGCTAATTCGTGCAATACCATTTCCCATGCACCTGCATTTTTTTCATCCCTTGAACTTGGAAATTTTGCAATCCATAAATGTCCTTTATCATCAATCACACTGGCTTTAGGTCTTGCGCCGCCTAATGACGATCCTGGATCAATCAACACACTTAACCATTGGGCATACTCAGGGTCATTCATGGCATCATCACGTTCAAGTTGCAAACTCGCATGCTCTAGTTCACGAAGTGATGTCCAAGGCGGTGTTGCCATTTTCTTTTGGTCATTCATAAAAGGACCATCCTCGGTTAATTTAAAACACACCCCACCCATCCGATGTCCGTCAAAAACGCCCAATAAAAAATCACTTTCAAAAAGTGTTCTCTCGTCTCGACGTTCTTCTTTTGCTTGCCATGCTTCTCTTCTTCGCATCAATAACCTACCCCAACGGTCGGGCGATGAATCAAGGAAAATTCCAAAGTTGTTTTTCTCTTCTGGCAAATATTGTTTCCCCTTGTAAAAACCCAAATGTGGATCCAAGGATAAAATCGGGTTTTGATGATTCACCCAAGACTCTGTGTACTCAAATGAAAATATTTCTTTTCCACGCACTCGTTGTGAAGTCAACCAACCCATTAATTGAGCTTCTTCTAAAAAATCCCAATCTGCATATACCCATATTTTTATTTCGCTCTGTTTCATGACTTTTTGGTTTGTTTGGGTGCTCGTTTTCTAGTGATGATTCCTGCATCCTGCAATTTTCTACCTAATGGATCAGCTGCTGCAACCGTGGTTAAATCTTTTTCTAAACCTAAAACAAAGAGTACTTGCAAATAACTTCCAATAGCAACAGTAGGGCTACCTTGTTCGATATTATAAATGGTCTTTCTGCCCAGACCTGTACGCTCTGCAATTTGCTCCGCGCTCAATTTTCGGCGCAAGCGAGCTAATTGTATATGCTCTCCTAGATCTTTTAATATCTTCAGGTTTTTAGGCAATATAGCGGGTGCTGTTTTCATACAACTTGTCTTATAGAGGACAAATATAAAGTAATTTATCCGTTTTATGACAAGTTATTTGATTTTTAAAGAACACTCAAAAAAATGAAAGAATATTTTAGATGAATTAATTATGAATGTAAAATTCCGAAAATTCATAAATTATTCTTCTCTGATTACAAACCGTCGGAGCAGATTTCCAGTCATCCCGTCGGGGCAGACCTGCGTGTCTGCCCTATCTAAATTTCAATGGGCGAACACGCAGGTTCGCCCCGACGGTGTTAGAAATTTAGATTATGCTGGTTGGAAACGACAATTCGTTACTTCCCGATACAAAACTTGCTAAAAATATTCCCCAACACCTCTTCGTTGTCTATTGTGCCAGTGATGGCACTTAGGGCCGATATGGCGCTGCGGAGGTGGAACGACAGTAAATCGCCGGTGAGGTGATTTTCTATGCCGTCTAGAATGTGCTGCAACTCTTGAGAGCAATGAAGCAATGAGTTTGCATGTCGGGCGTTGGTCACAACAGTTTGATCGTCTACAATGCCCAAATCCTGCTGAAAGCGACTTGACAGTTCTTTGGTGAATTGCTGAACCGACAATCTATCTTTGGCCGATAACTGCCACATGGGTAACTGGGTTTCCGACATTACAACCCGCTCAAACGCGCCAATGTCCCCCATAAATGAATCCATTTTGTTGGCTACCACCCATATTCTATCTGTTTTTGTGCTGAGTTCAGAAAGGTCTATCTGCAACATTTCAACGGTTACGGTTGAAGCATCGAAAACATACAAAGTGGCACCGCTCATTTCAATGTGCTGAAAAGTTCGGGCTATACCCTGTTGTTCAATTACGTCGGTGGCTTCGCGGATTCCCGCAGTATCTATGAGGCGCAGTGAAAGTCCCTCCAAATGAAGGCGATCTTCGATTGCATCCCTGGTTGTTCCCGCAATATCACTCACAATGGCTTTGTCTTCGTTGAGCAAAGCGTTAAAAAGTGTACTTTTTCCGGCATTAGGACGACCGGCCAGCACCAGTGTAAACCCTTGTTTGAGGGCATTTCCGAGGGCAAAAGAATCTTTCAGAGCGTCAACTTTGACCTTTATATTGGTGACCAAATTGGTCAATTCATCACGGGAAGCAAATTCCACATCTTCTTCGCCGAAATCGAGTTCTAACTCAATAAGCGATGTAAAATGCAACAAACGATCGCGCAGGGCCGCTATATCGTCAGAAAAACCCCCTCTGAGCTGTTTTAAGGCCTGATCATGCGCAAAACGATGTTCTGCCGCAATGATGTCTGCAACAGCTTCCGCTTGAGCCAAATCGAGTTTCCCATTCAAAAATGCGCGTTGCGTAAATTCGCCCGGATCAGCAACCCTGCAACCTTGGGCTAGTAAAGCCGCAATCAAACGATTCACAATATAATCTGAACCATGAACCGAAATTTCAATGGTATCTTCACCGGTATAGCTGTTTGGACCTCTAAAAAGCAGGGCCAACGCTTCGTCAATCATCCCCTGCTCATCAAAAAAATGTCGCAGGTAGGCCGTATGTGATTTTTTGAGGGACAATTTGCTCTTGAGCAATTCATCAACCATTGGGAACGCCATCGGGCCAGAAACACGAACAACCGCAATAGCACCTTTTCCAGAAGGTGTGGCTCGGGCAACAATGGTATCAAAATTACTCATGTTGCAAAGTTAAAACAAAAGAATGAGTTGAAGGACTTACAAATCGAAGGTAAAACCAGTTTGCTGCAAATGCAGGTACTGCTTGGTGAGATATTTGTACAATTTAGCCGGTCTATGCGCCACATCACTTTGCATTTTACCACTGTCTACAATGATATTCATGGAAAGCAATTTCTTACGAAAATTTCTCGTATCAAATTTTGTCTCGAGAATAGCTTCGTACAAATTTTGAATTTCAGTGAGCGTAAAATATTTTGGGAGCAACTCAAATCCTATAGGTTGACGTCTAATCTTACTTTTCAACTGCTTTTTGGCATATTCCAAAATCTCGCTATGGTCGAAAGGCAAATCAGGCACCTCATTGATTGGAAACCAAGCAGCTTCTTCAGCCCAAGACGAAGGTTTTACTTTATAATCTTCAATTTTAATTAGGGCAAAATAAGCTACGGTAAAAACACGTCCAAACGGATGGCGATCTACCCTACCGAATGTATGAATTTGTTCCATGTAAATATTATCAAGCCCAGTTAGATTTTGAAGGACAATCTCGGCGGACTCATCTAAGCCCTGATCCAAACTAATTAAATCCCCTGGTAATGCCCAACACTCCTTATACGGCTCAGCCCCGCGATAAATCAACAACACTTTCAAATCATTGCTATCAAAACCAAAAACAACATTATCTACAGATATTGCCGCTTTAAACTTTGAATCAAGGCTCGGTTCCATTGAAGCGAAGATATCTCAAAAGCATAAAATCACCAAATCCAATCATAAAAAGGACAAAATGAATTGAAGTGTTGTAAACAAAAAAGTCCCGGCAAGCCGGGACTTTTATATGACACTTGTTCAGATTAATTAATTTTCACGGATTAGGTTAACCGAACCATTGTAATGGTTGATTTTGTCTTTTCCTTTGAATTTATATTCTAACTGGTAGAAATAAGTTCCTGAAGGACAATCAGCGCCATCGTTGTTCACTTTACCATTCCAATGAACTTTTGCGTCGTCTGAGAAGAAGACTCTTTCACCCCAACGGTTGAAGATTCTAATTTCAAACAAATCATGTCCTTGAATTGGCACTCTGAACAAATCGTTCTTACCATCACCAGAACCTGTAACATTTGGAGTAAACACGTTTGCTAGGTACACAAACAAGTCAACCACAACTTCTTTACAGATGGTATCTTCACAACCTGTTGAGTTTTTCACAATCAAACAAGCCCAATATCTACCTGAAGAATCGTAGCTAAACTTAACTGGTTTTTCACTGGTGTTTTTGTACTCAATGAAATCGTGTGGCAATGAATTTACAATGTCATTGCGGTGAGCAAAGCCCCATCTCCATTCAACACCATTGATATCTTTACGAGTGAACAAGAAATCAGGTTTTGCAGATGAATCAATATCGAAGTCGGCAATTACACTGTCTACAGTGAAGAACATATCGGCCATTACAGTAGGACAATAAGGTCTTAGGCGAGAAGCTTTGTATTCAACCAAATGCGTTACACGATAAACACCTGGATCGTCAAATCTTCTTGTGTAATTCTTGTTGCCTGTTGTAATTGTATCAACAACAACTTTACCCAATTTACGACTATAGTGAACGAATCTCCATTTGTACGTTGCAAAAGTGGTATCAGAATTATCAACAAAGGTATTGCTATCACCAGGACAAATACTTGGTTTCAAGATCTTACCACGAACTGAGTCTCTAGGCAATACTGTTACAATATACGCTTGTTGAGTAGGGGTATCTGGGTAAACAGCAGGGCAATAACGGTTGATATTCGGAGGAATAATCAATTTGTCGTATTGCTCAAGTCTTACGTGATAAACACCTGGTTTTTGGTAAGTATGCCACACTGTATCTACGAAATAATCATCAGCCCAAGGTTTTCCGTTTGGCGCATTGAAGTACCATGTAGAATCAGGACCAGAATATAACTGACCATCACCAAAGAACCATGTCCAAACTGATTCTCTTGAAGCAGAGTCAGACATATTGGTAAATTGGATAGAATCACCTTCACAAATGGTTACATCATGACCAGCCTTTGTAGTGTATTCAAATCTTGGACGTGGTCCCGGAATTTTCACCCAACGGCTAAATGTATCACCACAACCACGTTGCGTAAACAATTCATATTTAATTTGGAACCAACCGTTACGGGTATATTTATGAGCAATACGGTTTGGCAAACCTGGTTCACTTTGTTTTGCTCTCTTAAATTGGTTGACAATTCCATCACCCCAATCAATGGTCCATTGTTTCACGAAATCACATGAAATTGGAGTTGGTCCTGTACAATTCTTGATAGCCCAGTTACAAGGATCAAACAATTGCGATTTATCAAAGAATTCAATGATAGTATTACAAGCAGGAGTAGAATCTTTCAAACTGAATGAAACATCCAATCTTGAGATAAACACGCGTTTTGTAATGGTATCCAAACAACCTGTTGAGTCACCAGCCGCTACACGGAAAGTGTAAACACCAGAGTCGTTTTTGTAGTAGATTCCACCACCACCCAATTGTTTCCATGGGTTAGAATATGTACCAGCACCAACTGCACCGTATGGAGCTCCACCGAATGGTGTAGATGTTCCATCATCCTTTTTATTCCAATCCCAACGAGTGAATCTCTCTACGTTAGTATCACCACTTTGCAAACGGGTTTGACGTGCTGGATCTCTCCAATAGTCATAACCAGTTGGGTTTTGAGTAGGATCAGTATTCCACTGATATTTCCAATCCCACTGACCAAAGTTTTGTGGATCAGTTGAGAAGTATCTAAAGTCAGGAGAAGCTACCAACGAAGTACCAGCATCTTGACAAACCAAGGTATCATTAATTTTCAATGACATTGCAAAACCAACAATAATTGGGAATGCACTTACTTTATCACATTTACCATTCGCAGATGTCATACTCAAAGACATGATATGGAAACCAGCCCATTTCGGATTGAATTTATAACCTTTAACTTTTTTGGTTTTCTTCGCTGCTTTATCCCAATAAGTAACTGAATCCAATGGTTCAATAGTTGAATCACGGTAGTGCAATACAGTTGTATTGTTTGGATCAGGAATGAAGTAGAATTTAATGAATTTACCAAAACCAGTGGTATCGATACATCCATAAGCACCAGATTTAGGGTTACCAATTACACCTTTGTTGTTCCAAATCATCTTCGCAATTTGTGTATCAGCCAAGGCAAATGGATCAAAGCCACGAGCTTCTAATTTGGTTTTGATGTTCTCCCAAACAGCTGAAACGTCTGCACCCATGGTGAACTTACGAATTTCAGCAGTGAAGATAGTATCTGGACCATCGTATACTTTCGCTACACCGTCGGCCCAATCTTCAGAACATGGAACCTGACGAGGATTCTCTTCACCTCTAGTTTGAACCATGTAATTGTATAAGTAGTTAGGATTTTTTCCTGGTACTTTCTTTTGATTCAAGAAGTAATCTTCTTGTACATATTGTCCCCAAGACTTACTGAATGTAGGAGATGCATCACCAGTTGTAATTCTCCAACGCAATGATTTCAAATCTTTAATTCTTGTCTTATTTTTAGGGATAGGTCTTACAACCACATCATTGTATCTACAAATTTTATAGTCACCCAACTTATTTTTGGTTGGTGTAAGCATTTCAAAATCAGTATCAATGATAGGGAAACATGCAAAATTGTCATAATATTGGGTATCTGCACACAACGGTCGTTTTGCGCTGTTACCACCTGGAGGGGCAATACCATTACCTACAATGATACCAACAGTAACACAACCAGTTGAATCGTTACAAACATCAGAAGGGTTATATACTTGCGAGAATCTGTTTGGTGGGTTTCCTGCCAACTGATATCCAGTGTTCCAGAAAGGCAATGGTGGATTCAAAGGACGACCACCTGGCGACAAACCAGCCAATCCTACCCAGTTACCAGCAGCATTACCGCAGAAAGTATCGTAGTTAATTTTAACCTCAGTGAAAGTACATCCAGGTTTCAAATCACTCAAAATAAACGTTACACCATAAGATGGGTTGTCTGATCCCAAACATTCTACCGCATCTTTTAACATTCCACTACCAACACCACCAGCATTTGCATGAAGCATTGACAATTGCTTAATTGCCTCACTCTCACATTGCATTGGGTGACAAGTATCTTTGTGTGTCAACTTAACATTGTTACATTGAGGGATTTTTGCGTAGTACAACTCACGGAAACGTTTGTAGTTGATGAAATAATCAAATCCCATAATCAACGGAGCTGCAGGCTTACGTTTGAACGAATCCAAAATCTTTGGTTTCTCCCCTTTTGCCAATCTGATTTTCAACAAATTCATTGGCAAAGTATCTTTCTTCAAGAATACAGTGAATTGGAAGGTAACACTGTCTGTTTTGCTCTTGATTTTAATAATTTGTTTTGGTTTTAAAGAAATTGTCTGTGGACCAACTTTTAATACTCCACCGACATATACTGAATCACCAGCATCCAATTTCATGTCAACGTTATCTTCGATGAAACGCTCACCTATACCTCTCAAACCTTTATCTTTCAACATATTGGTAGTTTTATTGCCAATATACTGAGATGTTTGATGTGTAATGATATCACCCATTGAATTTGGAACTGTGATAATAGAATCTTGAATGATGTAGAAAATACTATCAGGATAAACATTGGTTCTCTTACACAATCCATTGCTGTCAATAAAGATTGCATCCTCCATAGGCGCATTTTTAAAGTCAGACAACATAATCAAATCCCAAGATCTATAGTAGTGATTCGGCACAGAATCCCTCGAGAATGCACAGTTTACATTCACGTTCTTATTTGCTTTGGTATCTGTGGTACATTTTGGCGCATAGTTATCACCGAAATCCCATAATCTTGTTGCACATACTCTTTCACGTTTCAATGCATCAAATCCACCTCCTGGAGCTTCAGTTCCAGCATACTTAGATTTGATACCATGTGTATTGAAAGCATTGCGCAAAGGTTTTTGCCAAATTTGCTTTGGATTCTTTTTTGTCAATGGATCATTCCACTGGAAATTATGCCCTAATGCGCTAGTACCATCTTTATAGAATGTACTATCATCATCAGTGAAGTTTTTATCATTGTGGTAGAAAGTAGATAAGTTCTTTCTAAAATGAACGGTATCCATAACATCCTTCGGACACTGGAACGTTTCATAATCGGCTACCCTTTGAAAGGCAGACTCAATTGCTGAAGATGGTCCCAATATAATGATGGTGTCAAAAGCAGTTTTGTCACCACAAATCGGATGTTTGTAGGTTAATTTGATTAAGAATGGACCAAGACCAGTAAAGGCGTGTTCAGGTGACCAAGTTTTGTTATTTACGTTTTGTGGTCCTGAATTTGGATCACCAAAATTCCATAACAAACCAGTTGCACCCGTAGGAACCTCATCAACAGAAAATTTGATGTTCGGAGCAGACATACAGGTTGAGTCTTTATCAGCAATAATTCTAGCAACTGCTTTAAATACTGTAGCCGTAGCTGTCATTTTGAAAGAGTCAACACAACCATCAATGGTATGGATTACCATTCTTGAGTTGTAAACACCCTGACCTTTAAACCAATGCGTGATATTAGGACCCCAAATGGTATCCGTTTTACCATCACCCCAATACCAAACAATACTCTTAACGTATTTTTGACTAATTGAACTGATATTCTTTACAACAGCTTGAACCGAGTCACAAGCAACAGGCTTGTTACTGGTAAACATTGCTCCAATTTTCTCTCTTACTTTAACAGCACCAACCAACAATTGGGTGTCTTGACAACCATTTTCGTCAGTAGATTCCACAAACAAGTTAAACGAACCTCCACGTTGATCCTTGATAGAAAAACAGAATCTGTTCGGCATGCTTGTTGGAGGCATGGTGTATTCAAACAACTGACCATCAGAAATTACGTACTTGATATTCTTCATCTTGGCGCCGTTTGAGTTTGATGTACTATCATCAAAACAGAACAAGTTTTTCTCGAAACACTGCTCTCTCAAATTCACCAATTTGATTTTGATTTTCGGTCTTTCCTTGATAGTCAAGTTCAAAGTTGCTGTACATTTCGTGCCGTTGATGGTGGTGATGTAAGTGATTTTAGCAGCACCTGCCTTCTGGAAAGCAAAGTTCACAATTCTTTGACCACTACTGGTAAATTTAGCACCTGTAGCATCTTCGAATGTCCAATCATGTGTTGTTCCAGACGCTGAACCCGTAAAGGTAATTGCCGCCCCAACACATGGAGAACCATCCCATGTAATTGTACATTGAGCATCTAGCGTATTAACGCCAAAAAGCAATGTTGTAAAAACAATTGCCCAACTCTTTAAGTATAAGGAGAATCCTTTCATAATGTTATTTTTCGTACGTAAAAGTTCAAAAATAGGTTTTTTTGTCGATTTACCAAATTTTGGAGCAATTTCTGACCCAATTTTTGGTGCATGACAGCCGTTGTTTAGTGAGAATTTCTTCATCTTTTAATTTCCTTTTCTAACCAATTGAATGCGTTTGTTGATGATCATTTCTTTTTCACCAGTATATTTTAATTTTAAAACAACCTCGTAAAGTCCATTCTCACAAGGATTTGCACCGCAATTTCCCCTCCAAGTTTCCGACTTGTTTTGGCTGTAAAAAATTTGATTCTTTTTCATGTCCATAATCAACATGCTATATTCCAACGGTTCAGCAATATTCACGAAATATTCATCGTTTTTACCGTCGCCGTTAGGTGTAAATACAGTAGGTATAATTTCCTCCTGTTTTGACAAAGTTGGATAAACCTCAATTTCCGTCATTGCACTATCGAAACAACCGTCTTTCTTTTGGGCAATCACTTTCACATAGAAGTTCTTTTTATCTCTTACCCTGTACAAATGTGAAAAATGAATCTCTTGATTTACAACACTTTCAGTTTCTGCACCACCATCACCGTAAATAATTTTTACACGTTCAACCTCTCCACTTACCTGTACCAAAAATTTTTCATCTTTATCTAAAATTCCAGATGGCAGATGCTCTAAAATGGTTGTATTTTTACACTGCAAATTTGATTCAATCTTTTGAATTTCTTGCACTTGACTCTTTTGATTCTCAAAATTCGAAGCGCTTTGATTCTCAGAATTTTTTGGCAATTCTTTAAACGAAACCAACATATCTTTTACAATATTATTGTACGATGAACTGTCAAATTTCGAATCATCAACATACACAATACCCTGATCAATACATAAAAATCTAGGTCTTGTTTTTGTAACGGAAATTTCAGAATTCTCATGGCTCGTCAATTTCCCCAAGGAATCTTGAACAGATAAATTTTCCGACCCCGTGGTGTTAATCTCTTTCTTTATTTCGGGGGATGTAACATCGTTTTCAGGCATCATATAAAGGCCCAAACCTCCCAAACCAACAACTGAACTTACAATGGCCACTTTTGAAACAATTCCCAATTTTGAAAACCAGCTTTTTCCTGCAACACTGCTTGATGATGCTGATCCATGATTCAACTGATTGGAAATATGGTTCCACGCAGAACTAGGTGGAACATCGGTGGCATTCCCCAATGTTTCACGAAAAAGTTCATCTATGTCAAAGTTCTGCTCCATCGTTATTTTCCTAGTTGGTTTTGAAGCCATTTTCTGGCTTTGAACATTTGTGATTTGCTCGTATTTTCCGAAATATTCAACATCGAAGCAATTTCAGCGTGTGAATATCCCTCAATAGCAAATAAGTTAAAAACAGTTCTGTAGCCCACTGGCAATTTACCTAGGAGCGACATTAAATTTTTCGCATTAATATCAGACACAATATCAACATTGGCCTGAAGATATTCATGAGTTTCACTTAAACTCTCATTGAATTTTGCCTTGCTTTTTTTCAATGCATCTAAGCACTGATTCACGCAAACACGCTTCATCCATCCTTCAAAAGAACCCTCAAAACGGAAATCCGATAGTTTTTGAAAAATTTTAATCATGGCTTCTTGAAACATGTCTTTGGCTAAATCTTCATCACTTGCATAACGCTTGCAAATGGCAAACAACATGGGCGAATACCGTTGGTAAAACTGATGCTGAGCGGCTTTGTCTCCTTTTAGGCAGGCCGTCACTAAGTTCAATTGCTCTTCGGTTTCCTTTGATGTCATTTGTCGATTTCATGACTCAGATTTCCTACAAGATGACGAACTGCATCTAAAAGTTGCCCGAGCTCAAATTATTTTTTAATATTTTTAGCCAAAGTATACGACAATTGTGTCAAAATCATTTTTGCGTTGCCGTTTCTTTCGATGTGCATGATGGCTTCTTCCATCCCTTGAACAATAGCATCTATTTGAGTAACAGGAACTTTCAATTCATCAAATTTTTTGATAAAATCAGTTTCTTGTTGAGCCCATGCACCTGCTTTTTGATGATAACCATAAATCACTATTCCACGAAAAATTTCTATTCCGTACAACAAAAATCCTTTCAATGCTTCTCTCCCTAAAGGGCCCATTTGATCGGCCCATTTAACAGCCTCTCCCATTTTCCGCGAGTAGCAAATACTCATCCAGTTTCTAAATTGCGAAAAATAAGGATTTTCGGTTTCCTCAGACAATTTTTTCGCCAAGTTCAAATCTCCGTGCGACATTTGGGCAAATCGGTTGCTGTGCGTTTGATCCAACTCAAATTTCTGCTGCAAATATTCCGAAATTGCCTCTGTTTGTATCGGAGGAACTCTTACCGGTTGGGTTCTCGAAATAATGGTATTCAAAATCATGTCGGGCTTTTCTCCAACCAACAGAAACAATGTATTTTGAGGAGGTTCTTCTATCAATTTCAAGAGAACATTCCCTTCAACACCCATATATTCTGGCAACCAAAGTATGAGAATTTTAAACTCGGATTCGAATGCTTTGAGCGACAATGAACGAATGATAGCTCTTAACTCACGAATGGGAATATTCCCTTGTTTGTTCTCCGCTTCCCTATACTTCATCCATCCCTCGTAATCCAAATAAGGATTATCCAAAAGGGCCGCTCGCCATTCCTTGATGTAATCATTTGCTAAGTCTTTTGAATCTTTTGAGGGATAAGGAAAGCTGAAGTGCAAATCAGGATGCGTTAAGGTTGCATATTTCCTACAAGACGCACATTCTCCGCAACTATCGTTGCTCCCTCTATTGGTGCAAGAAATAAATTGAGCATAGGCCAATGCCAAAGGCAAGGTACCATTCCCAGACCGACCCAGAAAAAGCTGAGCGTGCGGAATTCGACCGTTTTGCACTCCCAAAATCAATTGATTTTTGAGGGACGCTTGACCTACAACATCTTTAAACTGCATCAATGGGTAATTTTATGTTTCTTCATTCGACTCACATAAAGAATGAAGGCAATTAAAATAACGAAAATGGCAATTAATTGACTGTGCGTGAGCACGCCTTCTATCACATAGCCGCGGGATTCATCTCCACGATAATTTTCAGTAATAAACCTTACAATGCCATAAAGAATTGCATAAATAAGAAAAAGTTCTCCATTAAATTTCTTGTTTTTGCGGTAAAGCAACATAAAGGCAACAATGAGCAATATACCGGCCGCATCCCACAATTGAACTGGATACAGAGGTACATTCAAGGGGTTAGCGGCAGATTGGGGATTTGTAAAAACAACCCCATCTTCAGGAAGGCAAGCAATACCATGACAACAACCGGCCATGAAGCAACCTATTTTACCAAAGCCATGAACCAAGGCACCACCAATTGCCAAATAATCAAATCCAAATGCCACAGGAACATTATTTCTACGGAACCACCATATCAATGTTGGAACCGTAAATAAAAATGAACCATAAAAGACAAATCCTTGGCCTAAATGTTTAAAAAAATCACTGGGATGCTCAAGAAAAAAAAGCGGTTTTTCTAAGAAATAGAAAAACTTTCCACCAACAAAAACAGAAGCAAAGCACCACAAAAACAATTCACTAATTTGATCTAGGTTTAATTTCAAATCATTCCGATGGAAAAAAAAGAAAACAAACGCAAGAAACACACCAAACATGATAAAGAAACCATAACTAAATACGGTGAAATTACCAATATGAAACAACTCCGGGTACATATTACAAATGTAAAGGAATTGAGGTTAAAACTGCTATAAAAATGCTTTTATTTTGAGCGCCATGTCGGCCAATTCTTCTTGAGAAGGACTCAATTTTTGTCGTGTAAAATTAAGGTCATCTGCGGAATTCATGGGCACTAAGTGGATATGTGTATGAGGCACTTCTAATCCTATTACAGAGGTACCAATACGCTTACAATCTACAGCCTTTCTAATGGCTTTTGCAACGGGCAATGTAAAAGCCCATAATTGTTGCAGCGCCATTTCATCCATATCAAAAATGTAATCAATTTCTTTCTTGGGAACACAAAGAACATGTCCCATTACCAAAGGAGATACATCTAAAAACGCGATATGTGCATCGTCTTCGTATATTTTGTGGCAAGGTATTTCACCAGCAATAATTCTCGAAAAGATACTAGCCATAAACCTTAAACGAAGATTTCTAAAATTTCCAATTTCACGATGCCTGCAGGAACTTGAATTTCAACAATTTCACCTACCCCGTGACCCAATAAACCAGCACCGATGGCACTTTTAATCGAAATTTTATTTTCCTTCAAATTGGCTTCTTTCTCAGAAACCAACATGTAAACGGCTTCCTTACCAACATTGTGATTTTTCACCTTAACCTTACACAAGATACTTACTTTGCTTGTATCCAATTGCGTGGCATCAATTACACGAGCGTTAGCCAAAAGACTATCCATTTGTGCAATTCTATCCTCCAGGTGACCTTGAGCTTCTTTTGCAGCATCGTATTCTGCATTTTCACTCAAATCTCCTTTATCTCTAGCTTCAGCAATGGCTTGAATAATTCTAGGACGTTCTACATGTTTTAATTGATGTAGTTCTTCTTTAATTGCATCTAATCCCTCTTGGGTGAAATACTGAATGTTACTCATAATCGATGATGTTTAATGATTGTTTAACTAAAAAAAAGTTGCACCAATGTGAACATTGATGCAACATTAATACAAATATAATAAATTTAATTTTTATTTAGATTTACCTAATCCAATTCTAATACCAAAACAATGGGTTCCACCGAAAGGATTGGTAAAACGGTAGCTGTAATCCAAAGAAACTACGCTTTCGCTGTCGTCATCACCTTCAATGTGCCAATCGTAACTAATACCAGCCATAGGACCTGTATAAGCACTGGTTCTGTTGTTTTCATCGAAGATACCTTCTTGATAAGCAAAACCACCACGAACCATCAACATATTCTTATAGGCGTATTCAGCCGACAAAGTTGTTTGGTTTGCACTAAACGCATTGTTTGTAAAACCAAAGCCCAATGTTAGACGGTTGTCATACATTTTTGGATCTGAATCTAACTTCACGTCATAAGAAGCCGCAATATTCAACATTGCAGGCATTTTAATGGCTGTAGTTTTTACTTCAATGGTTTTATCAAAATTACTATTTTGGATCATGGCCTTATAACTCAATCCATCTCCAGAGAAATCCATATCGGGACCAATATTCTTAATAGAAATACCGAATTTGAAGTCGTTCTTTTTGATTTTACTCGCAGCAGGACTCATGGTAGTTGCGTACTGTACACCAGCATCTAAAACCATTCCTGTAGCAGAAGCGTCAGGAATACCTTCAGTTACCATTCTTGCGGTAATACCCGCTGAAATGGTTTTACTAAAGCTTTTAGAATACGACAAACCAATGTTTGTCATATTAACACGGTAAGTACCAATTCCACCATATGGATTTGTTTCCGTTGTTATTTCTATCGGATCAATACCAAATTGCATAATTTGAACGCCCAGTGTACCTGCATCATCGTCTTCACCCAATTTTTGAGCAAAACCAACATTATTGATACCAATACCAGAACCAGTTAACCATTCTGTACGGCTAAAAACCAATTCTGTACGGTTAACCATTCGGTCCAAACCAGCAACATTCATAAACATGGCTTCAACACCCATAACAGCACCGCCATTTGCCCAGCCCATACCTGAGCTACGACTCCAGCCGTTGATTGTTAATTGGGCAGCACCTGCTTGTCCTTGACGCTCAGGGTTACCGGCGAAGGCACTGTTCGATGTTCCACCCAATACCAATGAAAGGGCTGCTGCATATATATGATTTAATCTTAATTTCATCTTTTTTAATATTAATATGTATCCAAATCTACTGCATGCATGATTCCGTACCATCTTACCACTTTTTCACCCAAAGTTTTATGTTTTACATGAATCAAGTATAAACCGCTTGAAATAGGTACATTGCTAGCATTTTTCAAATCCCACTGGAAGTAAGTACTTTCATCGTCTTTCTTGATTTTACGGATTAAGTTACCCGCCATATCGAAGATAGTAATAGTACATTCTGGAGGCAAGTTAGTGATAGTAACGCGTGAGTCAACTGGACTGTTTTCGTATTCACTGTAACCTCTATAAGGGTTAGGAACTACGTTCACCATATCTAATGACTTCTTACCAGCTGCTTCAGTAAGTTTTGGAGCAATAGTAGCACCATCAAACTCATACCTTGGTAATTCGTATAATGGTTTACTATCTGGACCCAATTCTGCACTTCCAAATTTAGTATATGCTTTTTTCACGCGTACACGAATTTTCACATCAGTTGGAGGTAACCCATTTTCAATTTTATATCCTGGTGCCAAGTAAGTAGGAATAACCCAGTTAATTTGCGACAATAATCTGGTTTTTTCAGCCGTTGTAGGAGAACCTCCTGCGGTTGTTGATTCCAAACCTGTTCTAAATCTAGCAAATTTAGTGTCATCATTTCCACCTGGATAAGGATAACCTTGAACGTTTCTAGCGATACCATGTTTACCTGTACCAAAAATATAGATAAAATGTTTACCACCAATTGCAGGGTAATTACCATTATCGTTGTATACATTGTCTGTAGGATTCCAAATCATATCACGACCGTTTTCACCTTCTAAATATGAATCTTCACCAAATGCAATAGACAATCTCTCACCAGTTTCAAGGTTAATTGCATAACCCGGGAACCAACTTAAACCTTTACTTGACGGATCATCAGCTAAATCTTTATTTTTAGATGTTCCCCAACGCATGTTGAATTTCGCCATTTGACCTTCAGTGCTGTTTTTCACCTCATCATCAGCCATTTCAATTACAGGGCAACGTGTCCATTTTGATTTATCTTTTGTAATCACCAACTCAAAGCTACTCAATTCAGCCATTGGGTTTTGCAACCAAGATGCGTTCCCTGACCAAGCAAATCCATAGGTATTTGCACCAGTTGTGGCGTTATATTTTTCACGAGCAGTCAATCCATAAGGAGCAATTCTACCATTCCAGATTCTCTCAAAAGCTTGACCTGGATCAACTGGCGTTGCACCATCTGCCATCCAAAAGTCATGCGCATAACCATCAAATGTAGCACCTCTACCTGCATTACCTGCACGTATCCAGTTTGTCCAAGGGTTAGAAGCAGGAGCTGCATCATTATCTACAACTGCTGTTAACCATTGTTTACCGTTGTCTTCCCATTCAACAGACCAATCAATGAATCCGTTTGAAGGATCAGCCACTCCGTTTTCACCTGGGTTGTAACTTTGTGTAATTTCAACACTCAATCCCCAATCAGCCAAAGTCTCCTTAGAAATATTATTCAATCCTCTTCTACCTTGAACTGACTCAAATCTGTAAGCCAATGTGGTATCAGAGAAAATTGTATCATTTCCATTATCACCCTTTTTAATTAACATCCATTGTGTGTTTTTGGTGATAGAATCTTTTAATCCAGCTGCCAATGATGTTTTATTTTCTTTCATCACCAACTCGAATTTTGCATTCGGAACTTTCAATGGATCAATCACTTTGATATTTACAGGACCCGCACCACCAACGTAGGTTGGTTTTGCAGCAAAATTATTTAACAAAATTTCATCAATGGTTTCTTTGGTGAATTCCAAAGCATTACCACCATTACCTCTACCCGCAATACGTGTTAAACTTGGACCACTACCATAACCTGAATTCAATTCAGTACCACTGTTTTCAGGAATTGGATCATGAGGAACTGCAGTGTAAACCTTGATGTTTCTACGACCAGCTAAGAACTGATTAGGATCAATTTGCAATGAATCATCAGACAAAATAGCATAACTCAAAACCATGTAGTAATATTTCTTAAAATCTACAAGTCTTGTATTTGAGCTAGTTGCAAATAAGTCGTTTTTAATGGTATAAGAATGTTGAACACCTTTATCAGCACCATCCACTTTTTCAACTGGAATCAACTGCGCCAATTTCGGATCAAATACACGGTTGATGATTTGACCTCTGTTATTTTTGATATCACCTTGGAACAACAAACGCGCTTTGTCAATATTTTCAAGATCACCTGTGTTTACTGTTGCATCTTTCAACTGATAAACCAAATATCCCTCAAATTTATACGTTTTAGTTTGGTTGTTTGCGTCCTTATATTTCTCAGAATAATTTTCAACTTTGCTTGAATTTGTATTTAAGAATTTCATCACAACTTCTTGATTCAATTCTTGAATTTCAACATCCGGAGCATTCGGACCATCCAAAATTTTGAAGTTGTTATTGAACAATGTTTGCGCTTTATCTGAAGCCAATTGCAACAATTTCAATGAACCAGTTCCCAAACAAGGTGATCCGGCACCACCACTTGTAGTACGAGCCCAAACAACACCTACAGTGATTCTTTGAACTTGACCTGGGCGCAATAAGAATGGACCTGTAGATTGAATGAAACGACGGTCACCAGGACGGTTACCAGCTGATTTTTCATCCCAACACTCTCCTGCAAAAGCTGGGTCTGTGCTACCCGGGAACATATAGTTACATTGTCTTGATCCACCAAAACCATTACCACCCCAAGTTACGTTTTGTCCACCTGCCCATTTACCCATTAGGTAATTATAAAATGCATTTGCATTTCTTGGGTTACCTGTAATAGCATCAGGTGTATTGTTGTAATACATAAAGTGGCTCAATCCCATTTGTTTACCAGCAGTATCTGTAGGACCTTCAAAATAATCTACACCAATGGTTGGAGGATTTAATCCATAACCTAAAACTCCTTCATCATCATCGTCACCATTGTAGCAATATCCCAAACCTCTTCCAACATCACAACCTACATAGTCGTCTGCGTAGTTACCCAAATCGGCATCTACCCATTGTCCCATATAACAATCATTCAACGTAGTAAATCCACGGTTAATGATTTTCGTAGTATAGAATGTCATGTTGTTCACTTCATCATTTGTTGAGAATGCAAAAGCTGTTGTTTGACATTCTAAACCGATAGGTTGACCTTGAGTTTCAGAGTGAATATTACCTTTATCATTGTAAACCCACCAGATAAACATATCAGGTTGACGATCAACGCCATTTTCAATTACTGGACGACGCTCGTCGATTACTGGATGTTCACCATCATTTGGCTCGTACAAATTGTTACCATTGATATCTTTAAATGGCGCCATAAATTCTGATTCCGCACCAATTTTCACAGAACGATCAGAACCTGCCGGCCAATCACGGATACCTGCACTTTGGGTTAAAAATTTACTATTTGCAAACTCTTCCAATTCATCACGGGTAACTTTCCACATTTTGTCGTAACTCTTACAACGCAATGGGTCTGTTGCTGCTGTGCTTGTGTCCAATGGACCTGGCCAGAAATCAGAACCATTTTGACGATACGTCATGGCAGCCAATTTTAAACTTCCACCGTTGTCCTTACCTCCAATCCAGATAGCACCAGAAAACAAAGAATGCTTTCTTACTGCATTTGGATCATTGATTTTAGGCACTTCATATTTGGGGTTATTTAAATCCCACCACATATCACCACCGTTCAATAATTTTGTACGAACGTTGTTAATATCCAAATCCACTGATTGAGATGCAGGATCACAAGTATTTGCGAAAGATCCAGCTCTACGATCAATTTTCGGTTTGATTGTTTTACCTGTCAAATTTTCAATTGGACGAGCTGCCAACGATTGAAAAGCCAACAAACCTAAAACGTATATACCAATTCTTTTCATAATCTTATCTATTTATAATTTTACAATGCCAAACGCAAACCGAAACGTATAGTTCTTGGAGCATTCCAGTTTTGTGTTTGAGAGTTTAACAAAATTTTATAAAGGTCAATGTAACTTTGAGCGTCTACTTGTGTTTTAACCAACAATTGTCCTTGTGGTGAGTTCAAGAATCCATCATCGTTAGGTTGACCTGAGAATGGGAACACACCAATAACGTTCCAAGTGTTTAACACGTTATTAACCCACAAGAATGCTGTGAATCTCAAAGGTGATTTGCCTTCACGCTTCATCAAGAACGCTTTAGAAACGTTCATATCAAAGTTATACTGCCAAGGCAAACGTGCACCATAAGGAACACCTTTGATTTGTGCACGGTCAACCGCACCAATTTGCACCGCACGTGTTGTTGGAGTGTAAGGACCACCACTGTAAGTGTTTGCAATAATATTGAAAGAAGTATTCTTGAAAATTTCTTTTCCAAACAACATTGGTCCATTGTACAAGTTTTTCTTGGTCACGATATCACGTCCACCGCCCCATGCCCAAGTTGCAGAAACTTTTAAGTTGTGACGAATATCCAAGTCACCCAATGGAATAACATTTCTCAAGTTAGGTTGGTTACTTGCAATCAAAGCCGCTTGTGAATTGATGTTTGAACCAGTACCATCTGCAAATTGCAACATGTAACTTGCACTTAAGTTCAAAGGACCAATATCCATCATGTTAAATGTACCTCTAAATCCAGTAATGGTTGAGAAGTCAATGTTACGGATAGTTACATAAGTAACAGGGTAACCGTTGCTAATTTGATATTGACCGAAGTCGTTTCTAATTTCAGAATATGATGCAGAAAGTTCAATACCTTTATCACCTTTTCTTCCGAAAACTTGTTTGAAACCAACTTCATAATCTGTTTTCAAACGAGAGCTCAATGAACCATTTGAAATGGTAGAACCTTGTCTAAATTTCAAATAATACAATTCGTCAATTGTCAAAAATGATGATCCTTGATCCGGACGCTGTGCCAACATGTCGTATGATACGTAGAATGTTTTTCTCTTGTCTAGAGGGAAAGAGAACCAAATACGCGGCAATAAGTTCATGATTGGAGTGTAGTCAGTCAATGAATTTTCCGACAATTCTTGTTTGTTATTATCTACTAAATATGGAGCAATTTTACCATTTGACGTTTGGTTCGCTAAGAATTCAGCATTCTTTTGCTCACTACCATCAGCGTTGTACCATCTGTCACCATTTCTGTAACCAATAACTTTGGTAGGTGATTGCATATCGTTTACATAAACTGCATAATCAGAACCAATATTTGAAGGATGGTCGATTTTCAAACCATTCATTTCCTTTACTTCACCCACTGTTCTGATTGGATACAAAGAATATGCATCTTTCAACACAGATTGGTTTGCATCATAGCGTTCCATACGAAGTCCCATACGGAAAATCAAATCTTTAAACTGGAACTGATCTTCTAACCACGCAGCCAAATAAACCGGTTGGAAAGCACCGATAGTTCTTTTTTCTCTATTATTCAAGAACTCAGAAATAGATGGCTTACCTGTAACTCTGTTACCCAAATGATCGTATCCAAAATAGCTTACATAACCATTACCATTGTTCAACAATTCATCAGCAGAGAACATTTTTAATTCAAAATCTTCTGGTTTGTATGAGTTGATATCTACGAAAGTTCTATCGTCAATTTTCTTCCCGTAAACATCAGTTTTACCTTCTCTAATTAATTTATCTCTAAAACGCAAATCAAAAATAGATTGCTCACCATAGTTTACCAATCTATTATATCTCACTGTATCTGTAAACACACCATTTTCATCATAACTTAAAATCGGGTTATTTACATCCAATTCTGCGATGTGTTTGTTCATCAACTGACGCATCAAAATCCACAAACCGTTTGCATTCAAAGAATATCCTCTCACAAAAGATTGCTCATAGTACAAACCAGCTTGCAAATCGTGCGGTGCACGCTCAATACCACCTACTGTTTTAGGTTTGATTTGCATTTGACCCATTGCAAATACTGCATACTTCTCTGATTCAGATTTAGAGAAACCAGCTGACATACCACCTGGAGTACCATGCAAAGAATATACACTGTTAGGATTGTAACCATTTAGCAAACCTTGACTCATTAAAATGGTCAACGGGTTGTTAATTGTCAAACCTCTACTTTTGTAGTAATCGTAAATATTTTGAGTATATTGAGTTCTAACTGAATTTCTTGAAGTTGAACCGTCGAACAACAAAGCTGTATCTACGTAACCTGCCAATTCCCAATAGTTTCTCAACTGTACAGTGTTTCCATATTGATCTCTAACAATTTTAGGTTCTTTGTTAGGATTTTGTTGAGCATCATAATTTGAATATAAGAATAATTCAGTTGGCTTAGCAGTGAATGTTCCAATATATCCATAATCAAAAATATTGTCTCCATGAACGGCGTCCGTAGTTTTTGATTGAGCGTTTTGGTACTCAGCACGGATGGTGTAGAATGCACTTTTTACAGTACTTTCTTTGTTCACTTTGAAATTCTGAGTGAATTGTAAGTATGAACGAATTGTTTGTGATTCGTTGAAAGGATTGTTCTGGTAGTTCATGATTGAATTTGAAACAGAACGTCCACCACTATAAAAGTAAGAAGCATAACCAACCAAAGAAGTTAATGTTGTTGGTTTGTACTCTAATTTTCCAATAAAGTTCCCATTATATAATGCAGAATTTGGTCTTGCAGCAAGAACATCAAAATCTGATTCTCTCAAGTATGAGGCAGCATGGATAAATCCGTTTGGAGTACTAATTAATGGATTTTTCTCAATTTCAGACATTTTATCAGCCTTCAACACATAAACACCTGTTCTAGTTGGAGATGGATCTACATAGTAACCAACGTTACCATTCAATGTATAACCCAATTTCACAACTTCTTTTGATTTTCCATCAACCACCATTCTTTTTTTCCATAGTGGACCAGAAACGAATGCTTCAAATGTATTTGTTCCATAAGGATCCAAACCAGTTGAGGTAATTCCTTCAAACAACGCAACTACTTTATCAGTTGCACTTTTAGATGTCAATGTGAATGCTCCACCCGTTAAGTCACCATACATCGCACGAATACCTCCGATACTCACTGCCAATTGGTCTGTACCCAACGAAGGCAATGAACCACCACCAATAATTGGTACACCATCAATGAATGTTTTACTTGCATCAGCACGTGTTCCACGAACTGAAATACCCTGACGAGATTCAACAATACCAGCATTGGTTGCAATCAAAGCACCTGTTCCACGGCGACCTGCATCCAAAGTTTTACCTCCATCAATTGGCTGTCCAATTCCAATCATGTTGATTGGGGATTTCTTTTTGGTTTTAATGTCAATCGCAGTTTGACCTTTGATCATGATTAACTCATACTCTTTGTTCAAACCTGGCATCAATGTGTAAGCCTTTTCAGACATCGGTGAAAAACCTTCTTTGAAAAAAGAAATGTCGTAGGTTCCTGGATTCAAGGTTTGGAAAACCACGTTTCCATCTCTGTCTGTAGTATCTGCAGTTTGCTCAATACCATTCAGAATCATCGATACCTTTACACCACTAATTGATTTACCGTCTCCATCGACAGCCTTAACCCTAAAGTCCGCAAAGGATGTTTGAGCATTCAAGAAACCACAAAAAAGTCCAATTGTGGCCACCAATGCTATGCGTAGTAATTTATACTTCATATCAACTTCTTTATTCTATTCAATTTACATTAATCGATTAACATCGACCTTTCATCGGCAAGTTTACCCAAAAAACAAGGATTTAACAAGTTTATTTTATCTAATTCTTGTGTTTTCAATAATTTTAATTTTGTTATATTTACCATGATTTATACAAAAAATAACTTATAACTTATAGTAATTCAATATATTAGACAACAAAAATTGAGATATTTTCTCATAACTTTCAGTTGTCCAGCCCCCAACATGCGGACTCACAATTACATTTTCAAAACTGAACAATTTTTGTAACATTTTTCGTTCATTATCGTTCGATTTTTCAGGGGGTTCTACTACAAGTACATCCGCACAAAATCCAATTAACTTACCTGAATCTAAAAACTGATTAACAGATTCTATATCAACTATTTGACCTCGAGAAAGATTCAAAAGTATAACCGGTTTTTTCAGTGAATTTAAAAATGAAAAATCGACAAAAAAACGGGTTTCTTCGGTGAGTGGAATATGCAACGAAATTACATCCGATTTGTCTAAAATCGTGGTCAAATCCACCTCTGTCACTTTATTGTCACTAAATTCCGATTTGTATTTGTCGAAAGCAAGCACATGAACACCAAAACCTTGCAATTTTTCTGCAACAGCCATTCCTGTATTTCCATATCCAATAATTCCAACGGTTTTTCCCTTGAGTTCAAATCCTCGATTTCCCTCACGATCCCAAATAAATTGCTTGACCTGGCTGTTAGCGATTGTCAATTTTGTGCAAATTGCCAATAACATGGCCAAAGTTTGTTCAGCCACCGCATCTGAATTGGCGTTTCCAGAATTCATCAGCACCACCCCTTTGTTATTCGCGGCAGCTACATCGATATTGTCCATTCCCGCACCAGCCCGAGCAACCCATTTTAAGTTGCCGCAATTCTGAAAAAAATCAGCATCTAGGAAAAATTTCGAGCGAACCACAAGTCCCTCAAAATCTTCAACTTGCAACAATGAAACCACCTCAGATTTCTGAATGTCAGGACGGTAGTGTACATCAAAGTTTTGCGCAATTAAACCATGAACCAAACTCTGGTGCACATCGTCAATAATCAATACTTTGATCCAATTCATTTAGTATTCTTTACGACTTTGATACCAATGATTGTTGTGGGAAGAAGTTGCGGAAACTGCGGAAATATTTTCAGATTTGTTTTGCAAAAAGAACGAAACTGCCGCAGAAGCTAATACTGAAAGCTCTTCGTTGGAGATTTCTGGCGACGCAATTTCCTCAGGATTGAAATATTTCTGAATAAAATGCGTATCAAATTTTCCACTTTTAAAAGCCTCATGCGTTAATACAAATTCTCCAAAACTTAAGGTAGTTTCGATACCCGTGATGATATATTCTTTAATAGCACGTCTCAATCTTTCAATTGCTTCCTCGCGGGTAGAGCCCCATGCTATAAGCTTCGCCAACATATTGTCGTAATAAATTGGAATTTCCATATTGGCTTCCATACAGTCATCAACACGGATACCAGGACCATTTGGCACCAAATACTGCACCACTTTACCAATATTTGGCAAAAATTGTTGGAATGGATCTTCAGCGCAAACCCTTAACTCAATTGCGTGTCCGTTAATTTTCAAATCTTCTTGTTTGAAGGACAAAGGCAAACCGTAGGCCACATTGATTTGTTCACGCACAAGATCAAGGCCTGTAATCATTTCAGTTACAGGATGTTCTACTTGCAAACGGGTATTCATTTCCAGGAAATAAAACGACTCTCCATCGCCCAAGAGAAATTCAACGGTACCAGCTCCAGTGTAATTGCAAGCTTTTGCAACATTCACTGCGGCTTCGCCCATTTTAGCCCTTAACGCCGGAGTTAAAGCAGCACTTGGTGCTTCTTCAACCAACTTTTGGTGTCGGCGCTGAATGGAACATTCTCTTTCAAAGACATGACAAACATTTCCGAAAGAATCGGCCATAATTTGAAATTCTATATGACGTGGGCTACCCACATATTTCTCGATAAAAACACTATCGTCGCCGAAGGCGCTTCTTGCTTCATTTTGGGCCATTTGTAGTGCACTGAGAAAATCTTCTTGTTTTTCAACCACCCTCATTCCTTTTCCTCCACCACCGGCTGATGCTTTTACCAACACTGGAAATCCAACTTTAATGGCCACTTGAAGGGCCGCTTCAGGATCTACAATGGCTTCATTAATACCCGGAACCAAAGGAACACCAAATTTCTCAACAGCTTGCTTGCTGGCAATTTTGCTTCCCATAATTTCCATGGCCTCAGCGGTTGGACCAATAAGTTTTAAATGATTATCTTTAAGTTTATTGGCAAAAACCGCGTTTTCAGACAAAAATCCATAACCCGGATGAACGGCTTCTGCTCCAGTTTTCAAGCATAAATCAATGATGGTATCCATTTTCAGGTAACTTTCACTGGAAGGCGCTTTACCTATGCAATAGGCCTCATCGGCATAACGCACGTGGCGGGCATTGACATCTGCTTCGCTGTAAACAGCCACTGTTTTTATGCCCATTTCACGGCAAGTACGCATCACACGAATGGCAATTTCACCACGGTTTGCAATTAATATCTTTTTAAACATCGAAATAATAAAATTAATGGGGCAAATCACAATCCATACAAGATTCTGATTTACCTTCGCGAAGGTAAAAAAAGATGCGCAGTATTGCCAAGGTTATTTCATTAATTAAAATTGAGTGGGCTTTAGACACCAAAAAACCCGCCATTCTATCATCGTCGGTCTTACAAATGGCGGTGATGGCACTTTTGTCGATGCTCACAACGGCCAATCAATCTAACAGCCAAGCCAAAACATGGAACAGTCTTTTTTGGATCACCTTGATATTTTGCACATTACAAGCAATTTCCAAGAACTTTTTAACGGTTTCTAAGAACAGATGGATCTATTGGAATCAAATGGCTGCTCCAGCACAAATACTTTGGTCTAAAATCATTTACGGCTGGCTCACCATGATTTTCCTAACCTTAATTAATTTCTTCTTTTTTGGATGGTTTATGGGAATGCCAGTGATACACCTTTTTGCCTACACCAAAATTCTAATTTTGGTAACAGGAGGAATTTCAACCATTTTCACCTTCATTGGGGCCATTGCATCCAAAGCCAATCAAGCCGGTTTCTTAGCTCCGGTATTAAGTTTACCTGTAATTTTACCGCTTATTCTATTGGGAAGCAAGGCCTCTAACAAGGCTTTTAATCCAATTTTAATGAGTTCAGTGAACAAAGATATTTATATGCTGACAGCACTAAATGTTCTTGTTTTAGTGCTGTCTGGCATTTTATTTTCTTCACTCTGGAAAGATTGAAGTTATTTTTTAGAACTCCAATCGTATAAAATTTGGATGGACTCATCTAAGCCAGCATCCTTCATGTAACGCTTAATCCAATCTACCTTTTGCGCTTTTTTAACCTCGTCGTTTTTCACTTCATCCAAATCCATTTTCAATGCAAATGCTGTGTCTATAACACGTTTGTATTTGTAATCACGGATTGATTTATCCTGTTCTTTCAACGCTTTTTGCTGAGATTTATATCCCTCCAAATTCAAACAATATGTATAAGATTTACGAATTTTAGAAAGTTGATCAGCCCTGCTTTGAATCAATTTATAATATTCATTTTTCTGAGCCCTGGAAATTGCAGTTTTGATAATCTCTCCACGACGTGGATTGTTGAACAATTTATAATCAGCTGCAGGAATTTTATCATAAGGCATGTGATAATCCATCTCTTTTTCACCTTGGTCAATGCCATCGTAAATATCTGGCAAAATCACATCTGGTATTACTCCGTTCAATTGCGTGGTACCACCATTGATTCTGTAAAACTTTTGAATGGTTACTTTCACCTCACCATACCCTTTAGGGAAAATTGGTGAACGACCAGATGGCAAAGGCATCATGGTTTGAACTGTACCTTTACCAAAAGTTGTTTTTGTACCCACAATAATGGCCCTTTGATAGTCTTGCAATGCCGCTGCCAAAATTTCTGAAGCCGATGCACTATAGATATTGGTTAACACCACCAATGGACCCGAATATTGAATTTCTGGATCTGGATCTGGTGCCTGCTGAATTCTCTGACTTGGATCCTTCACTTGTACAATAGGACCATCATTGATAAATAAACCACTCATATCAATGGCATCAGCCAAACTACCTCCACCATTATTTCTTAAATCTAAAACAATACCGTCAACATTTTCAAGTTTCAATTTTTCAATTTCAATTCGAATGTCTTCGCTACTGTGTCTACCTCTTCCTTGAGCAGCAAAATCAGCATAAAAGCTAGGCAATTGAATCAACCCAAATTTTTTGTCTTTGTACTGAACAATTGCACTTCTTGCATAACTTTCTTCAATTACAACAACTTCACGAATAATAGGAATAACATGGATTGAACCATCTGGCTTTTTAACCGTCAATCTTACCTCTGTACCTTTTTTACCACGAATCAATTGAATGGCATCATCCAATTTCATGTCCACAATATCTACTGGATCAGCGGCTCCTTGAGCTACTTTAAGTATCAAATCTCCAGCTTTAAGTTCGCCTTGTCTAGCAGAAGCACTACCCGGTACAATTCTTTCAACTTTAACATAGCCATCTTTCTCACTCAAGGTAGCACCTATTCCCTCCAATTTACCAGTCATAGAAATATCGAAATTGGCTTTATCTTCAGGTGGAAAATAATTGGAATGTGGATCGTAAACCTCTGTAATACAATTTGCGTAGAAACTAATTTTGTCTTTTTGATCCATTTTTCTCCAACGTTTGAACCACTCCTTACAAAACTTCAAAGTTTCATTTCTAGACTTGTATTCTAGAGTATCAAATGGTTGAATTTTCACCACTGCCGAATCCTTCTTTTGCTTTACATTTTCCTGATCTTCAATTTTACGGTATAAACGATCAATGGTTTGATAATGCAACCAATTTTTCCAATCTTGCTTCAAAGCTTCAACATTAGATTTGTATTTGGTAACTTTTTCAGTGACTTCGTAATTTTTATTGGTTTTATAATCCAACGGGGATGACAATTCTTTATCAATCATTGGTTCTAAAACATTCAAACGCACCATTAGAATGGACCACGCCGAATCCAAGAAATCGTACCTACCCACTTTCAACTGATCGTCGATACTTTTTCTAAAAACAGACAACTTATTGATATCCTCTTGGGTGAAAAAATGCTTATCATCATCCAAATTCTTCAAAACGTTTTCAAAAATCATTTCAGAGAATTTATCGTCCAACTTATAGGGCGAATAATGCTCAGCGCTCATCATGTCGGTTAAGCGCATTAGTAAAGGCTCATTTCCGTTAAGTTGTTTGTTGCTACAAAAAACCAAAACGGCCATGATGATTGACACGCTTGTAAGCGAAATCCATTTATTAATTTTCATGAAACTTTATAACTTAATTTGACCTTTATTATTTTGTTTTTTTGTCGGATTTTACATCCTTTTTAACGGTTTCATCGAAACGTTGTAACCCCAATGTTTCAATGCCTTGATCAAACACAATATCAAAAGGAATTTTAGCTTTTTCAAGTTTTGCCAAGTCAGCCGCCAAAGCAGGTTTGATGATTCCTCTTTCAGCCAACATGGTTTGAACACCTTTCACATTGCCATCACCTTGTAAGGTTAACAATTCGGCCGCCAATTTCTCAATCACCGCTTTCATGGCAACAACATTCACCAAATATCCTTTTTTACCCAAGGTAATACATCCACTGTTCATCAATGTATTGAAGGTAATCATATTGGCTTTTCCGTGTGCACTTGCCGCACCAAATCTAACTGAGCGAAAAACAGATGCAACAAACGTAACATAGTAATCATCTAGTTTACCAGACAACTCGCCTTTATTGAACAATTGAGTTACCATATATAATCCTAAAACATCGGCTTTACATTCTTCAATGGCTGAATATGTTGCACCCAAAGCTTCTCTCACTGTTTTATTTGGATCGCTCACCAAATTCTTAACTCCCAATCCATGTGCTACTTCGTGGAACATCACGTTTGAGAAAAACGCTTCAAATTTGATATTTTCAAGTTGACTTGGATCCACCAAAATCTGAGAAATAGGCTTCACCATTTCTTCAAATTTTGCCCTCATGGTATTTTTCAACTGCGATCTTCTGGTACCAAAATATTTTTGTACAACTTCATCGTTTGGCAAGTTTACCGCAATGGTTTTACTGCCTGAATTGCAATCTCCTGCGTAATAAACAGCATCAAATACAGCCAATTGACTCAATGATGCATCTGGTTTTTGCATTGGTGGAAATCCTGGCTCATTGATCATTTCACCATTTCTCGACATCAAATTGCCGTGTTCATCAAAAGAATTTACACCCGTATCGGTTGCTAAAACGGGCTTGTACGCAGCGTCAACTGGAATATTTGCTTGCAGCTCTGGTAACATGCCAATGAATTTTTCCAATTTCTTGCCCCATTCCATATCCCTAACCAATACATATGCTTCATATGCTGTTTTAACACCAAATAACTTGTCTTCATAATTCTCAATTGGACCAATTACAATATCCAAATGTGATTTTAACGACAACCATTTGATATCAGACATGATATATTCACCAGACGTCAATGATGCCGCTCTTTCTTTGAGATAAATTGCAAAACGTTTGTCTTCAGATTCAATGGCAGCCGCTGCTTGATTCATATTTTCCATCAATTCAGACAAATCTTTTTGGTATGCAAATCCATATTCTACAACACCAATCTCTTTGCCATTTTTCATGGGCATACGCTCAATCATCATCGGCATTTCCGCGGGTTGACCAGGCTTGGGTGGCGCCGGCATTTGCGGCTTATCATTTTTTGGAACTTCTTTTACAATTGTGTAAGGACTTAATACACGCATTTTCACATGTTCATCCATTTGAGAAGCATCAAAATTTGAAGGATAAAAATTCGCGCCTTTTGGCTTTTCCCCATACCCTTGCAAGAATGGCTTTTCATCATTTAAACGATCCCATGGACCGTAATTTATTTCCAAAAATCGACGAATTGTATCGTTTTTAATCCCTTTTAACGCAGTCTCTTTGTCGGTAAACGTCTGTTTCCAGAAAATGTCATCCGCCTTTTTGGCTGCTTTGATTAAATATACCAAACATTTCTTCTCTGCCGTTGAAAGCAATGTTGTGTCTGTTTTTAACGCTATTTTCTTATAACCATTTAGCCTCTCAGCGATTGGATATCCCTTAACTATTTTCTGCCCATAAGCAGCTGATGCTGCACAAATTGCAGCTGTCATTACACTTAAAGTTCGACTCAATTTAATACCTGACATTCTACAAAAATATGTGCTTCAATACGCTAAAAAAAGCAAATCTTGGTTTTCACTAAAAATAAACGACAAAAACGGCAATTCTAACGATTTAACCGTTTTTAAACGCTTTCTTGTTCCATCTTTGCACTTTACTTTCTTGAACCGACAAACGTGATTCCAAAACTTAGCCAAAAACTCACCGACAAACTCTTACTGTCGATGTCGAACCACAACGGGTTTATTCAATTCAACCACCAGAATTTGCCCCTTTCTTTTATGGAACTGAGTAAACCTACAGGTAAATATGTTTATCGCGTTTTCATCCGATTGTTCAATATTTTTAGCCGCAAAGGTTACATTAAAGTTGTAGGAAACACTTGCGCTCCAGGACTTATTTTCCCCAACATTGAACCACAAACAACGGCAGAAGATTTGATCCAAAACAAAAAAGAATGTGGTATTTTGGTTGCCAATATCCTTGGAAATCAAACTTTTCCAAATGCTACTTCAATTCCTGCAGATCCCTTCATGGTGATTCATATCCAACCCGAAATTCATTCTTTTAAAGATTATCTAAACTCCTTCTCATCTAAATATCGGGTCAGGGCTCAAAAAGTATTAAAAAATTCTCAAGATATTCAAAAACAATCACTTGAAAATATTCCCCCTAATGAATGGATTGCCAAATGTGCACAATTACTTCACCATTCTCTTCAAAATAAAACTGTGGCTATTGGTCAAAATTTGGCCGAGCTGTTGCACTGTTACCAAAAATCTTTAGGACAGCAATTTAAAGTAAATGGCTATTTTCTTGAGGGACAATTGGTTGGTTTCATCAGTTACATTGTGGATGAAGACCATATCCATGCAACACATTTAGGCATCGACGAAAACCTACCACTCCATTACAGTTTGTACCAACGAATGATGTATGACATTATTGAATTTGCCATTGAAAATCATGTCAAAACAGTCAATATTGGCAGAACGGCAACTGAAATTAAAAGTACTTTAGGAGCAAAACCTGTAGAAAATTCTTTCGTCATTTTTTCAAAAAATTCATTCATGAAATGGCTCCTTGAAATTTACGCCAAATACATTCACAAACCCACTGAATACGTTATCCGAAACCCTTTCAAATAGTTTTTTCCTCCGTTTGCATATATTTGTAAAATGAAGAAATGGCCTTTTATTCTGAGTTTGCTGTTCACTGCAAATTTATTTTCTCAAACAATTTCCAACAAACCAGGCAGCAAATATGCCTTTACTAAAATAGCAGATTCTCAAAAGCCAACGGTTAAAGACCAATGTAGAACCTCTACTTGCTGGAGTTACAGCACTTTATCATTGTTTGAAGCCGAATTGTTGCGCCAAAACAAAGGAAATTATGATTTGAGCGAGATGTTCGTTGCCAGAAATGCCTACATCGAAAAAGCCATTACTTTTATTCGAATGAATGGAAAACATCAGTTTGATCAGGGCGGAGAAGGGCACGATGTTGCCTACATCATTGAAAAATATGGCATTGTTCCTGAATCTGTGTACTCTGGCTTAATCAATGGAAAAACTCGCCATAATCACGACGAATTAATAGACGTTTTAAAAACTTACGTGGAAACAATTTCCAAAAGAAATCCCAATACCTTAGGCAAAGAATGGATTCAAGGAATTGAAGGTATCTTAGATGCCTATCTCGGAAAAGTACCCACAGAATTTGAATACAATGGCAAAAAATTCACCCCTAAATCTTTCTACGAAAGCTTGGGTATCAACTTAAACGATTATGTAATCCTTACTTCTTTCACGCATCACCCTTATTACAAACCATTTGCTTTGGAAGTCCCCGATAATTGGGCCATGCAAACCGCAATCAATGTCCCTCTAAATGAATTCATCGACAATATGAAAAATGCCTTAAAAGAAGGTTATTCAATTGCTTGGGCTGCTGATGTGAGTGAAAAAGGATTTTCCTTTAAAAACGGATTGGCCATTGTACCAATGCACGATTCTCTGATCACCAAAATTGGCAACGATAGCAAAGGTTTCAATGATGGTGGCGCTCAACGCGATGGTAATGTTTTCGAAAATCCTTGTCAAGAACCTGAAATTTCAGATGCATTGCGTCAAGAAGCTTTCGATTTGCAAAAAACCACCGATGACCACGGCATGCATATTACCGGTTTGTACCAAGAAAATTCGGGAAAATTCTTTTTTGAAGTAAAAAATTCATGGGGGACAGGAAACCCTTGTGGTGGATATCTGTTTGTAAGTGAAAATTATACGCGTTTCAAAACAATTTCAGTGATGTTCCACAAAAACGGTTTGCTTAAACAAACCAAAAAATCCCTCAATCCATAACGGAATAATATCAATTTCATCACAATTAGGTGATGATATATTTCAAAAAGGAGACCTAATTTGCGTCTCCTTTTTTATTGCACAAATCCAACTTTGTTAATATTAACTTAACCTTAAATTGACATCAATAAAATGATTCGATAATTACTTAGTAATCTTTGGTGTTGAAATTTGTGTATCGAAATTCATGCATAAAAGAGACATTCAAGTTAGCGTTATCAGTGATTTGCATTTAGGGACTTTTGGCTGCCATGCAAACGACATAGTTCGGTATCTAAAAGAGATCAATCCAAAAATATTGGTACTGAATGGCGATATCATTGACATTTGGCAATTCCGTAAAAAATATTTTCCACCAGCACACATGCAAGTAATCAGGGAAATATTAAAAATGATGGAAGCCGGAACTTTGGTTTACTATATCACAGGAAATCACGATGAAGCGCTCCGTAAATATTCTGGTACAAGGGTTGGCAATTTACTCCTTGACGACAAGCTGGTTCTTGAACTCGATGGTAAAAAAACTTGGATTTTCCATGGAGATGTTTTCGATTCAACAACAAAAGGCAGTGCCAAAGTAATTGCAAAATTGGGTGGACATGGTTATGACTTTCTCATTTGGTTAAACCACTGGACCAATAAAATCCTCTCATTTTTCGGTAAAGAAAAAATGAGTTTCTCAAAGAAAATTAAAAACAGCGTAAAAAAAGCTGTTTCATGGATTGCAGATTTTGAGCAAACCGCTGCCGAATTGGCCATTGAAAAAGGGTTTGACTATGTAGTTTGTGGGCACATCCACCAACCCCAAATGAGAACATTTGCAAACACCAAAGGATCGGTAACTTATTTAAATAGTGGTGATTGGATTGAAAATCTAACTGCTTTGGAATATGAAAAAGGTGAATGGACCATCCACCATCATAAACCACATAAAAATCAAGTCAATTATAACAAAGAATTTGAAAGAACTCCTAAAGTACCTGATGTACTAACTCAGCAAGTAGCCTTTTGGATTCAAAGCGCATTGTAACATGAAAATACTCTATGCCGTTCAAGCTACTGGCAATGGGCATATTTCGAGAGCCATTGAAATTCTTCCATATTTAGAAAAATACGGCGAAATTGACATTTTCCTTAGCGGAAACAATGCCTCTTTACAACCAGACTTACCCATTAAATACCGATCCAAGGGAGTAAGCCTTTACTACAGTAAAAAAGGCAAATTAGATTATCAAAAAACGCTGAAGCAAATCAACCCAACTAGGATTTACAAAGACGCACGTCAATTACCCCTTAAAAATTACGATTTGGTTCTCAATGACTTTGAATATGTTTGCAACACTGCTTGTAAAATGGCGGATGTTAAAATGGTTCATTTTGGACATCAAGCGAGTTTTGCTTCAAAAAACACACCTCGCCCCAAAAAGAAAGACCCATTGGGTGAATGGGTTTTAAAAAAATATTGCAAAGGCGATGTGAATGTAGGCTTTCATTTTGATTCGTATGAAGATTGGATTTTGCCACCAGTGATAAAAGCAGAACTTTGGAATGCTGTCCCTCAAAATAAAAATCACATCACAGTATACTTGCCACATTATTCAGATGAGATTTTGGAAAAAATATTTCACAAGGAAAAGAAATCACAGTTTCACGTTTTTTCTAAGCATGTACCAATGACAAAAATAGACAAGAACATTATTTGGCAACCAATTGGAAGTGAGTTATTTAACGAAAGTTTACTAAACTGCGAAGGCATCATTACGGGCGCTGGTTTTGAAACACCGGCGGAGAGTATGTTTTTAGGTAAAAAACTCATGGTGCTGCCCATTAAAGGACAATATGAACAAAAGTGCAACGCTGAAGCCATGAAACCTTTTGGAACAACTGTTGTAAAAGAAATTGATGAGAAATTTCATCAAAAATTCGAACGATGGATGGAAGAAAAACACGATATTTCGCAATCTCCGAACTTCATAAAAACCGATAAATTGATAGATAAAGCGATGAAAATTGCATTGTCTTAAACGTTTTTTGAGGGACACAAAACTTGCAAAATATTTTCGTAGTGCATTTGCTTTGCAAATATTATCTTTGCACTAATAATAGCTATCATGATAATTGGCGTACCTAAAGAAATCAAAAACAACGAAAATCGCGTTGCTTTAACCCCTGCTGGGGCGAGTGAATTGGTGAAAAACGGACATACTTTGTATGTTCAAGCAACTGCAGGAAATGGCAGTGGTTTTTCAGACGAAGAATATGTGAATGCTGGTGCAAAAATCCTCCCTACAATTGAGGAAGTTTATGGCATCGCTGAAATGATTATCAAAGTAAAAGAACCAATTGAATCTGAATATCCGTTGATAAAAGAAAATCAATTGTTGTTCACTTACTTCCACTTTGCTTCATACGAACCATTAACTCACGCAATGATTAAGAGCAATTCTGTTTGTTTGGCCTATGAAACTGTAGAACGTCCTGACAGAAGCTTGCCTTTATTGGTACCAATGAGTGAAGTTGCAGGTAGAATGAGTATCCAAGAAGGTGCAAAATACCTTGAAAAACCTATGGGTGGTCGTGGTATTCTTTTGGGTGGCGTACCAGGTGTAAAACCTGCTAACGTAATCGTTTTAGGCGGTGGTATCGTTGGTACTCAAGCAGCTAAAATGGCCGCTGGTTTAGGTGCAAATGTTACATTGATGGATATTAGCTTGCCACGTTTGCGTCAATTAGACGACACAATGCCTGCAAACGTAAACACTCAATACAGCAACGAATACAACATCAGAGAAGCTATTAAAACAGCTGATTTGGTAATTGGTGGTGTGTTAATACCTGGTGCTAAAGCTCCTAAATTGATCACCCGCGACATGCTTCCAACCATGCGTAAAGGTTCTGTAATTGTTGACGTTGCAATTGACCAAGGTGGTTGCTTTGAAACTTCTAAACCTACAACTCACGCTGAACCTTGCTACGAAGTAGATGGCGTTGTTCACTACTGTGTTGCAAACATGCCTGGTGCTGTTCCTTATACTTCTACCCTTGCATTAACCAATGCTACATTGCCTTACGCAATTCAATTGGCTAACAAAGGTTGGAAAAAAGCTTGTGCAGATAACAACGACCTAAAATTAGGCTTGAACGTTGTGAATGGCAAAGTGGTTTACAAAGGTGTATCTGAAGCGTTTAACCTTCCTTACACTCCTGTTGAAACTATTTTAAACTAAGAGATTTAATTATATCATTTATGGGGAAAGGAGACTGCTCTTTTCCCCTTTTTTATACCCTACAGTTATGCTTGTTAACTATAAAATTTACGGTTCCGAACACCAAAAATCTATCTTTATTCTGCATGGAATATTTGGCATGCTCGACAATTGGCACAACATTGCCAATCACTTGTCTAACAATTATAAAGTAATCACTTACGACGCTAGAAACCATGGAAAATCATTTCACCATCACGATGCTTCGTACCAAGCAATGGCCCTTGATTTGAAATCACTGATGGAAAATTTGAATATTCAAAGTTCGATTGTTGTAGGGCATTCTATGGGTGGTAAAACCGCTTTATTGTTTGCAGATTTATTCCCAGAAATGGTTGACAACCTTATTTTGGTTGATATTGCCCCGAAAAAATACCATCCTGGGCATCTTGAATATTTCAGAGCTTTCAAAGAATTAGATTTTTCAACCATTCATTCCAGAAGAGAAGCCGAAGAAGCCTTCATGCCTTTCGCCCCTGAAATGGGTGTCAGACAGTTTTTGCTCAAAAACTTAGAAGCAAATCCAAATGGTGGTTACAAATTAAAAATCAACCTTGAAGCCATTGAAAATCACTATATGGAAATCATTGATGCACTGGAATTTAACAATGCTTTCCTAAAACCAACGCATTTTATCTTGGGAGAAAAAAGTGGTTACCTCAAAGAAACAGACAAACCTTATATTGAACAACATTTCCCAACATCATGCTACCACACTGTTCCAAACGCTGGGCACTGGGTACACGCAGATAACCCAGCAGTATTTTTGTCAATTTTGAATCAGATTATTTAATCAACAAAGTATTTTAACTATTTTCGAACCAATTCCATACCATGTTTAAAACATTGAAAAAATTGGGCGTGATGGTTTGTTTGCTTCTTATAACCAGTATTACTAAGTCGCAAACTCCTTCTACCACACCAGATAAAACCAAAAATCCAGACAAACCTTCTTGGGTTGTTTTAAGCCTTAATGCTGGTTATTTTCTCAATTTTTCAGACATGGGAAATCGTTATCCAGCTTACACTTGCTTTCCTTTGGGGGTTGAATATCAACACAAAAACAAGTGGGTTGCAAGCTTAGATTACAACCTCATTTTCGGAACCAGTGTGGATGTTGCCGGATATTTTGACCATATTTCTAACGACAATGGATACATGATTGATGCAAAAGGCCAACAAGCCGTAATCAATACCTACATGAGAGGTTTTTCTGCAAGGGCCCATTTTGGCAAAATTATCCCTCTATCTAAAAAACCTTACCGAAAAGACTGGTCTATTTTAGCAAGTGGTGGACTTGGATATACACAAACATACATTCAATACCAAATTGACGAAGGGGAATTGCCACAACTTGAAGGAACATATACCGGTGGTTACGACAGACTTGCTGGTGGATTTCAAATTGCCGAAAGAATTAAAATTCAATACCTTAATTCGAATGCTTTAAGTTTTGTTTTGGGGTTTGATTTCATTCAAGGGGTTTCTAAAAGTTTGAGACCTTGGAACTTTTCTACTAACAGTGCCGATGATCAACCCATGACTGAATTGGCAACAGGCATCAGTGCAGGCATCATCATTCCTATCAAAACCAGATCAAAAGACGCCGTTCCTGATTATTTTCTCGACTAAATTTTGAAATATATCTATTCATTTGTTGTTTTCTGGATTGCAATCATCGTCAGATTAATTGCCCCTCTTCACAAAAAAGTGAATGAAATAGTGATTGGTCAAAAATTACAAAAAAACACTCTCAAAGCGCTTCAAAACAAACAAAAAAGAAGGATTTGGATCCATGCTGCCAGCCTAGGAGAATACGAAATGGCTCTTCCTTTGATTCAATCTGTCAATCAACTAGGAGATAACCATGAATTTATCATCAGTTTCTTCTCTCCTTCAGGATATAAAAATGCCAAATTAGAAACAAATTGTCTGAAATTCTATTTGCCTTTTGACACTCAAAACAATTCAAATTATTGGTTGAATTGTATCCAACCCGATACCATTATTTTTATAAAATACGAGATCTGGCCTAACTTTCTAAATGCAGCTCATAACAGGAAAATCCCTGTATGGTATTGGAATTTCGCTTTGAGAGAAAACCATTTTATTTTTCAATCTTGGGCCATATATTGGTTGTTGGCATTAAAAAATTGTAGTGGATATTATTGCTCAAATGAAACCACGGTACAACTATCTAATCGTTTAAATTTTAAAAACGTAGAATTATTGGGGGACGTACGTTACCTAAGAACTAAGATGATTCAAGAAAAACTGTCAGATGTCCCTCAAAAAATCAAAGATTTCTGTCAAAATCATTCAATTTTAATTTTAGGCAGTAGCTGGGAAAAAGAGGAATCTGCCCTAGCTCAATTGCTCAACAAGACTTCGCTCAAACCAAATCAAAAGGTGATCATTGCTCCTCACAATATTGGCAAAGAGCACATTGATTCCATTGAATGTCAATTCAATACAGTAAAAATTTCGCGATTTTCAGATTTTGAGGGACAAAAAGACACAGACATATTGATAATAGACAACATTGGTTTATTATCGAAGTTGTATGCATTGGCTGATGTTGCGGTTATTGGTGGTGCCTTTGGAAAAGGACTACATAACATCATTGAGTCGGCTGCCGCCGCCGTGCCTGTAATCTTTGGTCCAAACACTGAAAAGTTCCCTGAGGCAAAAGCATTTTTAGATGCGGGAATTGGATTTCAGGCCAACACTGAAGAGCAAATGAGTGAACTCATTAACGAAAAATGGTTGGACAATAATTTGCAAAATTTGCAAAAAATAAAGGAACAAACTTCTGCATTTTTCGCAAAACAAGTTCCTAACATAGAAAAGGCGATAGAAACGATATTCGTGACAAAATGACACGACCTGTTTAATTTGTCTTTATTTTTTCGAAAAATTGTCAGCATTTTTGTCCAAAATCTGAAAAAATTTCACAATGTTTTACTTGGCACGCAATTGGATAAGGTTGATGCGTAAAACTTAAATAAATTAAACAAAAAATATGTCAGTTAACATTAAACCTTTGGCCGACCGTGTTTTGGTAGAACCGGTTGCCGCAGAATTAAAAACCGCTTCAGGAATTATTATCCCTGACACAGCAAAAGAAAAACCTCAAAAAGGACAAGTGATTGCTGTTGGTACTGGTAAGGTTGACGAACCGATGACCGTAAAAATTGGCGACACTGTTTTGTATGGCAAGTATGCTGGTACTGAAATCAATGTTGAAGGAAAAGATTACCTCATCATGCGTGAAAGTGACATTTTAGCAATCATTTAATATTCAAAGAACATGGCAAAGAAAATAGATTTTAACGTAAGTGCTCGCGACGGTTTGAAGCGTGGTGTTGACGCTTTAGCGAATGCAGTAAAAGTAACTTTAGGCCCTAAAGGCAGAAACGTTGTAATCGACAAAAAATTCGGTGCTCCTCACGTTACCAAAGACGGTGTGAGTGTTGCGAAAGAAATTGAATTGGCTGATCCTGTTGAAAATATGGGTGCTCAAATGGTTAAAGAAGTAGCAAGCAAAACCGCTGATATTGCAGGTGATGGAACTACTACTGCTACTGTTTTAGCTCAAGCCATTGTTACGGCTGGTTTGAAAAACGTTGCTGCAGGCGCCAATCCTATGGATTTGAAACGCGGTATCGAAAAAGCAGTAAAAGCTGCGGTAAATAAATTGAACGAATTGGCAATTCCAGTAGGTGACGACAATAGTAAAATTGAGCAAGTTGCTACGATTTCCGCTAACAACGACTCTGCTATTGGTTCTTTAATTGCTGAAGCAATGAAACGTGTTGGTAAAGATGGCGTTATCACTGTTGAAGAAGCAAAAGGAACTGAAACTACTGTTGAAGTGGTTGAAGGTATGCAATTTGATCGTGGTTATTTAAGTGCTTACTTTGTAACCAACACCGAAAAAATGGAAGCTGAATTAGAAGGTGCTTTCATTTTGATTTACGATAAAAAAATTAGCAGCATGAAAGACTTGTTACCAGTGCTTGAAAAAGTTGTTCAAACTGGTAAACCATTGGTTATCATTGCTGAAGATATTGAAGGTGAAGCTTTGGCTACTTTGGTTGTGAACAGAATTAGAGGTTCACTCAAAATTGCAGCTGTGAAAGCTCCTGGTTTTGGAGATCGCAGAAAAGAAATGTTACAAGACATTGCCATTTTAACCGGTGGTACTGTTATTTCTGAAGAACAAGGTAGAAAATTAGACGATGCTACTTTGGAAGATTTGGGTAGAGCTGAAAAAATCACCATCAACAAAGACAATACTGTGATTGTGAATGGATTCGGACAAAAAGAAAATATCCAAGCCAGAATTCACCAAATCAAAGTTCAAATTGAAAACACAACTTCTGATTACGACCGTGAAAAATTACAAGAGCGTTTGGCTAAATTAAGCGGTGGTGTTGCAGTACTTTATATTGGTGCAGCTACTGAAGTTGAAATGAAAGAGAAAAAAGACCGTGTTGATGATGCTTTACACGCAACTCGTGCGGCTGTTGAAGAAGGAATTGTACCAGGTGGTGGAGTGAGTTTCGTGCGTGCAATCAGCGCACTTAACGACCTAAAAGGTGAAAACGAAGATGAAAACACAGGTATCCAAATCGTGCGTCGTTCATTAGAAGAGCCTTTGCGTCAAATCGTTGCCAATGCAGGTGGCGAGGGAAGCATTGTTGTGCAAAAAGTAATGGAAGGAAAAGACGATTTTGGTTACAACGCTAGAACAGACGTTTATGAGAACCTAATCGGTGCTGGTGTTGTTGATCCTAAGAAAGTTTCTCGTGTTGCTTTAGAAAATGCAGCTTCCATTGGCGGTATGATTTTAACAACTGAGTGCGTACTTTCTGAAATCAAAGAAGACGAAAAAGGACATTCACATGGCGACATGGGCGGCATGGGTGGAATGGGCGGCATGATGTAATTCATCATCGCAACATAAAAAAGCGGCCAATTTATTGAGCCGCTTTTTTTATTCCCAATCTCACGTTTATTGGCTTATAGGTTTATGGGTTTATGGGCTTATGGGATTATTGGCTTTTAGCCCCATAAACGTTTATAATCTTCATAAACGTTTATAAACCCTCTTTTAATCTTTCTAATCTCCCTAATCTCTCTAATCTTTCCCTTATCTTTGTATTATGGGCAGAATTATAGGTATCGACTTTGGATTAAAACGAATAGGCGTGGCAGTTACAGATCCATTGAAGATGTTTGCTCAACCTTTAGATACTATTTTTTCCAAGGAATTTCCAGATTGGTTTAAAAAATACAGTGAAACTGAAGAATTAGATTCCATTGTGGTAGGTATGCCTCTTAAACTTTCTGGTGAAGACACAGACGCAACAGAACCAGTGAAACAATTCATCGAATGGTTAAAAGCCCATTACCCCAATTTACCCGTGTTTACAATTGATGAAAGATTGAGCTCTCATGAAGCACAACAGTTTATCAATAAATCAGTTGCAAAAAAAGAACAAAGAAAAGATAAAAAATTAGTGGATACCATCTCGGCTACATTAATTTTGCAAACTCATTTACAAAGAATTTCATGATTTTACCTGTTTACGCATACGGACAACCTGTACTTCGAAAAAAAGCCGAAGATATTCAAAATGATTATCCTCAGTTAAAGGAATTACTCGAAAATATGTTCGAAACCATGTACGATAGCAACGGCATTGGTTTGGCTGCACCTCAAATTGGATTGCCCATCCGATTGTTTATTGTAGACGGTTCTGATATTGAAGACATCCAACCTACTGGATTTAAAGAAGTATTTATTAATCCTGTTATCAAAGAAGAATTTGGAAAAGAATGGGAGTTTGAAGAGGGTTGCTTGAGCATTCCAGGTGTTAGGGCCAACGTAAAACGAAAAGGTGAATTAACCATTCACTATTTCGATGAAAACTGGCAAGAACATACCAAAACTTTCGATGGAATGGCTGCCCGTATCATTCAACACGAATATGATCACATTGAAGGCATCCTTTTTACCGACAGAATAAGTCCCCTAAAAAGAAGCATGATCAAAAAACGACTGGAAAACATCACCAAAGGATATGTGGATGTGGACTATAAAATGAAATTCCCCAAACGATAATTCTCCCCTGATATGCGGTACTATTGGAAACTCATACGACCAATAAATTTGATTTTAACAATTCTCACACAAGTATTGTTTATCATTTCCGCCTCCAGAATCAATCACAATTTCCTACAAATCGATTTCTCCAATATTCGGAAAATTGAATCCATCACCACCTTGCTTGCTTGCATATTTGTTGCTGCTGGTGGCTATATCATCAACGATATTTTTGATGTTGAAACCGACAAAATTAACCGTCCTGAGAAATTGATTCTCAGCAAACATATTTCCCTAAAATCTGCCCGAATCTTTTATGCAATACTCACATTTTCCGGCATTGCGTTTGGTTTTGCCACCGGTTTGGGTATGGGTATTTTATGCTTGGTGCTTTCTGTCTTGCTGTATTTCTATTCAAGCGATTTAAAAGGCGAACAACTTCAAGGAAACCTCCTTATTGCAATGATGGCAGGCATGGTAGTATATGTTTCTTCAAGAGGGGTTTTCAATGTATCAAACACCTATTTTGCTGAATATGCCAGCCTGGCATTTTTTATCACAATGGTGAGGGAAATTATTAAAGATATTGAAGACATAGAAGGCGACGAAGCGCATGATTATTTGACTTACCCTGTAGTTAAAGGCATCCCCAATAGCAAAAAACTGGCTTTGTTATTCATGGCTATCTGCTTCATGATAATAGGATTATTATACATCCAAGCGGCCAATTTATGGTTCACTTTATACATGAGCATTGCCATTTTGCCGGGACTTGCTTATGCAAGTTGGCTCATAGTTAAAGCCACACAAAAAAGTGATTATCGCAAAATTTCAAATTGGCTTAAGGCATCCATGTTTTTGGGGCTATTTTCTAGCCTTTTTTGCTAATTTTTTGCGCGATTGTGCCAATCTTTGGCAATCTCCGACAATTCAGCAAACCACTCTTCCCCCATTTTGCGAACCAACGCATCTTTTAAAAATTCATACACCGGAACATTCATCTCCACTCCAGCCTTGCAAGCATCTCCACAAATATCCCAATGATGGTAATTCATGGCAATGTACGAACCATATTTTTTGGCTCTAATTGGATATAAATGACAGCTAATGGGTTTTTTAAAATCGATAACTCCATCTGCATGCGCCTTTTCAATGGAACAAGAGGCAATTCCGTTGTCTTCATAAACCACAAATACACATTCCCCTGTTTCCCTGCAAACCGTCACCAAATCTCCATCTGTATCGCGTGTTACAAAGCCATTTTCTTTAATTTCAGCAATGCCCTCTTGGCTAATATAAGGTTCAATTTTATCGTAAATATCCAAGATTAAATCTGCTTCATCTTTCAACAATGGAGCACCAGCATCTCCTTGAACGCAGCACTCTCCCTTGCATTTGTTGATTTGACACGCAAATTTCTTCTCCAAAACATCCTCTGATACCAGAGCATTCCCTACTATGATCATTTTTTTCTTTCCAAGTATTGCTGGTAGCCTACTTCTTCCACCATTGTGGCTTTGTCAAGAACTTCTTGGTTCATTTCATTTTTGAAGGACATTACCTGCGCGGCAATTTGTTCATTGTGAATACCCAAGATTTGAGCTGCCAATATACCAGCATTTCTAGCACCATTGATAGCCACTGTTGCAACCGGAACACCTGGAGGCATTTGAACTATAGAATACAAACTATCCAAGCCACTCATGTTACTCGACTTCACTGGAACACCAATTACAGGCAAATGCGTGAATGCCGCAATCATACCTGGAAGGTGCGCAGCACCACCCGCTCCTGCAATAATGACACCAATGCCCCTTAAATGAGCATTTTTACCATAATCTACCAACCTATCTGGTGTGCGATGAGCTGAAACTATGGTTAATTCATATTCAACTTTAAATTGATCTAAAATAGCGGCAGCTTCTTGCATCACTGGCAAGTCGCTATCACTGCCCATAATAATTCCTACTTTCATGCTTCTTTTGACAAATCTGATTTAACCAAAGTGTTGGCCAAAAACGACAATCCGATGTATACAAAATACAAAACGGCTACTCCCGCTGGTCCAAACACCACAACGCTCAACAATCCAATGAAAATGATGGCAAACTTCCAAATATTCAAAGGATCACCTTTTTTAAATTTTAAAGCCAACATTGGATAATCTGAAATCATCATAAATGAGGCAAACAAAGGCACATACAACCACACATAGAAATAGCTGAAGACCCAACGAATATCAACAAACATCCATGTTGGATGTTCAATTGAATACATCATCCAGCTCCATGAAGCCAATGCCAAACCGGTTATTGGAGTTGGAACACCAAGAAATCCTGTGGTTTGACGCGTATCAATATTGAATGTAGCCAATCGATAGGCTGCTCCCAAGGGAATCAACAACCAAATGTATGAATTGATGCAGAAACCGCTCGCTGGGCAAAACCCCTGAGCTTCCATGTAAAATCTCCAAATTAGGCCTGGCAAAACGCCAAATGTAACCACATCGGCAAGGCTATCTAATTGCTTCCCCAATTCACCATCTGCCTTAAGTAATCTAGCTACAAATCCATCAAAAAAATCCAAAACTGCACCAACCAACATGAAAACAAACCCATAAAATGGATTTCCTTGCATCACCATGGTAATGCCTAACAATCCGCAGGCTAAGTTTCCCAAAGTAATCAAATTAGGAATTGATTTTAACATAATTGATTCAAAGGTACTTAAAAGCGAATGAAAGTTAATTATTGTACGGCCAAATAAAATTCAAGAAAATTCCAAAATCTTGAAATATCGCCCCTTTGGATTTCCCCAAATTTTGATACAAAATATTGGTATTCTCATAGTTCCAACGAATGTCGTTTGGAGTGTATAAAAGTTGATATTTTAACCCAACTTCTATATAGTTAGTAAACGAATATCTCAATTGAACAAGTCCACCATATACAAAGCTTTGTGATTCAATCTTTACAATATTATTATTGGCATTGAGAATGTCTTTACTTTCTGGATAGCTCTGTAAACTCTGATATAAACCGCCACCAATGGCCATTAAATCCAACTTAATTTTATCCGTTTTAAGAACCATAGCTCCCAAACCCAAATTTGCACCCATCAATCGATAATTAATTTTTTTCGTTGAATCTCCATAAACCTCATTTCCGCCGTAAAATAAATTTGCTTGCATCTTAAACCTAGACCAATGAGCATAAGTGATATGATGGTTAAAATACCATTTTGGCATTTGGGTTAATTTCACCCCTTTATCCGCAAGAAATTGATTCATCAAATCAATATTCGGTGAACCATAGCTCAAACCAAAAACGTTATATTGAAATGAACTCCTTTCACTTGTGTAACCTGTTGAATTGTCTGCTATTTGCATTTTAATAACTTGTGAGTCCAAACACTCTAACTCCGGCACTTCAGGCGAATGCAACAAAATAAAATTAAATTTCTTTCGCAGTTCTTTGTATTCTAGTGTTGAATCCGACAAATCAAACAACATAGGCAACTTACTTTTCGTTGATTTCAAATCAGATATTTCATATTCCATATCCGTTTGACGATTAAAATCAATAGAATTTAGAAATTCATCGCGATCTCTGTACATAATAGCTAAACTTAAAATTTTGGTTGAATCACCCCCAAAATATCGGTTTTTCACCTTGTTACAAACACTTTTGTAATTGTACCAACCACAATCACCAGATTGCTTAGACAACGCTGAGTGGCAACGTCCAAACTGACCAAAAAACTTTTGAGTAGTATCTTTAGATAAAATGGTTAAAAAATTCCGAAACATGGTTTCCTCTCTCCACAAATATTGTTGTGAAGTTTCTTCCAATTGATTCCATTGAACGTACTCTTTGAATCCATTAAAACCCTTTAAAAAATTCAATTTATTGCTATCAGACAACCACTTTTCGATAATGGGTTTATATTTTTGAATTGTATCAAAAAGTTTGGGAATTTCATAAGAGCCTAACATCGATATCTTCTTCTGAGAATTCCTAGAATCAGAAACCTCTGACATATCACCAATCTCATAAAAATAACTTGAAGTCCCCTGATTATACAAATAATTAGTTATTTGAGGGATAATGGATTGAGTTAAAAAGTAAATTTCCCTAGGTGGCGTTTTCTTTTCCAAGGAAATTGCGTCACTCAACATGTAAAGACTCATGTCATAGAAGCGTTCAACATCAATTCCATGAATTTTTATCCTATCTTTTTCAGGTATCCTTTGCATCCACTTGTGCAAATGATCAAACAATGCCAAAAATTTAGAAGAGGATACACTTTGAAGATAATTTCTCGCAACTGAATCATTGTGTGAAACATAACGTTCCATGTAATAGGCCCTTACAGGACTCATTTCAATGATAAAATTGCGATACCCACAGTGTTCATACAACGATCTCATCATGGTGTATTCCATTCTCGAATTAAATTCCACCATAGAGTGATTTTCCCCTGAAAAAAACACACGTGCTTTCCGAGCTCTTTCGTACAGTTTTTGAAATCCGGGTTGTGTATTGTTCTCAACTTTACTCATGTCAAAAACAATTGGATTTTGAGCGTTCAATGACAAAGCACCCAATATATAAATCAAAACAAAATACTTTCTCATTTTAAACCAACATTAAAACCAACTCCCAACTCAAAATAACCACCATTCATTTTTAGCTTACCCAATGAATTCACATAATTACCTTCATATTCCCATCTACCATCAGACAAATCCCATTGGTAACCACCTGTTGCATGTACATAAATAGCCGATAAATTTATCTTAAAATTCAAACCAGAAGCTATGGTAAAAAAGCTATTTTTCACCTGATATAATTTCTGTGGATTAACCACAAATATGTCTCCAGCAGCTGGTGTTTTTGTTATGGTAAACTCTCCGTATGTGTAATTGGTTAAAAATGCCAAATTCACGAATTTATTCCTATATAACCCCCCATCAACTTGAAATCCAATTAAATGTCCCCAAAAATTATTCAACGATTCAACCCCATACGTTTGATGATAATTAAATTTATAAACGTTTTCATTACCGTCGGATCGAATTTTTGACAACCCAATACTTCCACCAACTAAAGAAATATGCTCCATTCTTGGTTCGGTAGGATTAATAATATCCACCATTTCATTGATGTTATTGTAAAAACGTTTATAATTCGATTCTAGAACAATCCTTTTATAATTCCCTTCATTTGCTTCACCAACGAACTCTGAATCTTCATAAGCAGTGGTATCACTTTCTGTAAACTCCACAATGCCACTATCTTGATACAAATTCACAATAGAATCTTTATTGATATACATCACATGAATATTCACTGTATCCATCTTAATCAACTTAAATTCTACATCCAGATAATCGTTTAATGCATCGTTGGAGTCTAACTGATTGATGGAATCTGGTAACATATAAGAAGACCTAAAAAGATATCTATCAACAGCTTTCGATGGATATAAATCTTTCAATGTAGTATAAAGACAATCATAAACCCTAAATTGATCATCAGACAATATTTTTCGCGGAAGCAATTGATGATTGTAAAAATCTTCATTGTTCACCAAAATAATGTAAGTATTAGTATCGGATACTATTCCATCAAGTTCTTTTAAGAATATACGATTTGCCTCCATTTGAAAAGTCCATTCCGATTGATCCTCATCTTGATATCGGGAAGAAAGACCCCAGGGATTATTCGGATGAAGCGTTTTATCATCATTCACAAGTTGAACAAATCCTTTCCACGTTTTTTTATATTTCGGATCTATCAAAGAATTCACAGCAGAGTCCACTTGATTGATATTTTGATAAAAATGAACCAAACTATATCGAGTATCCGAAGTGCTACCATAATTACTTATTTTAGAATATTGATACATTATTTCCTTTGTAGCAATGATGGCATCGATTTGAGATTGAACATTAACATCTAACCCTTTTATATTTTTTAAGATTTCATATAAATAAACAACGATGGAAGAATGAATAAACCTAGTTTCAACTTTCGACATAAAGCTTTGAAATTGGATTTTACGTCGATTTTCAATTGACAGCGTTTTTTTCCATTGCTTCAATAATTCAAATGGAAGGCTGGCTGTAATATCTTGGTCTTTCAAATAATTCAAATTATAACTGTAATCATCTCCTCCAAACACCTGATAATCAAGCGACTGATTTACCAAACTTTCAGCTATTGAATCTTTGCCTACTTCATCTAACCACCAACTGTTCAAAAAAAACAAAGTTTGATAATTCACTGAATATAATTTGATTACGGCACTTTCGCCCTCTCGAAGCACTTGATTTATCGCAAACTTTTTCGACCTTGTGATATCAGTTGCATCAAATTGACCCGAAAGGTTATTCAAATTCAATAAGTATATTTTTCCTTTTGAGGGATGTTGACTGTTGTTTGTACTTTGAGCGAATGCAACTGCCGACAACAAATACAGCCACATAAAAAGGAAATTTTTTCTCATGATTTCTTAAACATTTAAGCCAAATTCAAAACTTGTTCTTTGATTTGTTCCAATTTTTCTTTCATTTGAACAACTGCTTGTTGCATTGGGAAATAATTACTTTTCACACCCATGGTATTCATCTCCCGGCCCATTTCTTGGGCAATAAAATTCAATTTCCTGCCCTTGGGTTCAGATTTGAGCGTCTGAATAAAATAATTCACATGTTGAGTAAGACGTTGTTTTTCTTCTGCAATATCCCATTTATCTAAATAAATCAAAATCTCTTGTTCCATTCGATTTTGGTCGATCAAATTTTCTTGTATGTGTTCACGAAGGTTGCCATAAATACGTTCTTTGATGGCTTCTTTTCTGGCATCTTCTTCATTTTCTACCACGATTAAATCTTGTGAAACACTTTGTACCAATTGCATCAATTTTTCGCCAGTAGCAATTCCTTCTGTTTCCCTAAATTTGATCAAATTATCGGCAGCAATTTGGGTAAGATTGAATATTTCTGTTTTAATTTCCTCAGAAATTTCTTTATCCGCTGTGCCAATTACTTCAGGAACTTTGATAATTTCTCTGAAAGGATCTTTGAGTTCAACATTTAAACTTGAACTCAATGCTTGCAAGGCATTTAAATATTTTTTTGCCAATATTTCATTGATTTGGATTTCTTGAGCCGCATTTTGCTCATCAACAAGCTTGATGTTGTATACACAAGTGATGGTTCCACGCTCCAATTTTTCAGAAAGCATTCTTCTAATGCTCGCATCTATTTCATACAAAAACTTGGGCAATCGTATGTCCGCTTCAAAGTATCTTCCGTTAAGCGCCTTGATTTCGCAGGTAGCTTTAATGTTGTTATTTTCTATTACGGCTCTACCGAAGCCGGTCATGCTTTGTATTTTATTTGACATCTTAAAGAAGCGAAAATAGACAATTTAATATGAAAACGAACATGAAAACGTTTGCATAGAATAAACTACCTTTGTAACCTATTTATTGTATGCAACTGAAAAGTTTTTTTTACAGCGCCTTTTTCCTTACAACAACATGCTATTTAGCAAGTTGCGGAAATGGCAACAATCAAAATCAATCTGATGAAGAAATTGTAAAATTGGTTACAAAACCAGTGTCAAATTTTTCTCAAGATTCCGCTTACGCATTTATTGAAAAACAATTGAGCTTTGGATTTAGGGTTTCTGGAACACCAGAACACTTGAAATGTGCCAATTGGTTGTACCAAAAACTAAGCAGTTATACCGATACCGCCTATTTCCAAAAAGGTTCTGCCACAACCTATGATAAAAAACAAATTCCCGTTTACAACATCATAGGCGCTTTCAACCCAAATGCTAAAAAGCGCATTCTTCTTGCATCACACTGGGATTCACGCCCTTGGGCAGATGCCGATGATGTAAACAAAGATAAACCCATTCTTGCGGCTAATGATGGAGCAAGCGGTGTGGCCGTATTGCTTGAAATTGCCAGAAACCTCAGCAAAAGCAAACCTGACTTGGGCATTGATATCATTTTCTTTGATGCCGAAGATTATGGTAAAAGTGAACATGAAAACTCTTTCTGTTTGGGAAGTCAATACTGGGGTAAAAACTTACACGTGCCTAACTATACCGCACACTTTGGCATATTGCTCGACATGGTAGGTGGTAAAAACGCTCAATTTATGTGGGAAGAAGGCAGCAACACTTGGGCAAATTTTGCGCTCGTACATACTTGGGCCGTAGCGAATGAATTGGGACATGGAGCCCATTTTGTTAGTGCGCCAATTGGTCAAATTATCGACGATCATAAATATGTATATGATGCCACCAAAATTCCGATGATCGACATCATCCAATACGATCCACAAAATGGATTTGCCCCTTATTGGCATACCCATGACGATAATTTGGAAAGCATCGACAAAAATACCCTTTTTGCGGTGGGCCATACCATTGAAAATGTTATCTTTACACCTCCACCAAGTATCGCCTACTAATGAAAGTTGATATTTTAGCCTTTGCTGCTCACCCCGACGATGTGGAACTGGCCTGCTCGGGCACAGTACTAAAACACATTGAAATGGGCTATACCGTTGGTGTTGTTGACCTAACTCAAGGTGAACTTGGTAGCCGAGGAAGTGCAGAATTGCGCATGCAAGAAGCTGCGGAAAGTGCAAAAATTTTAGGAATATCTTTTCGCAAAAACCTCAAATTTGCCGATGGTTTCTTTGAACAAAATGAAACTACGCTAAAGTCTGTTATCAACGAAATTAGAGCAGCGCAACCTAAAATTGTTCTAGCCAATTCACTTAGCGACAGACATCCTGACCATGGCAGAGCTTCTGCCTTGATCTCTAGAGCTTGCTTTCTCTCCGGATTACCAAAAATTGAAACTTACGTAGACAATGTCCCTCAAAATGCCCACCGACCTAAATCTGTGTATCATTATATCCAAGATTACAATATTGGACCCGATTTTATCGTTGATATAAGCAAACATTACAACAAAAAAATGGAAAGTATCTTGGCCTTTAAAAGTCAATTTTACAACCCAAACCAAAATAACGCTGAACCTTCAACGCCCATCAGTTCTAAAGAATTTATGGATTTTTTGGAGGGAAGAGCCCTTGAATTTGGAAGGTTGATTGGCACAAAATACGGTGAAGGTTTTAAAGTAGATAGACCAATTGGAATTGAAAATTTAATGGAAACCCTGTGAAAAAATTAAACATCATATTGGCAATTTTAATTGTATTCGCATTGAATAATGTGAATGCCCAAGCCAATATTGATCGTTTGATGAAACAAAAACCTACCGGCATTGCCGTTCACCCAATGGCAAATGATACCAACATCATTTATATGCCAATGGATTTTTCGTCGTCGCAGTTCATTAAAAACTATTCAAATTTTAAATTCCCCAAAGATAGAGTGGTAATGACCGTCCATTTGGTTTACACAAAATACCGTGAAGTAGACACTTTTAATCAACCCCTGTTGAATAGAAACAGATTCGAAAATTTAAATTCTGTTTGGCCAGAGCTGTTCACCACAAAAGGCATACAATTTAAAATATTTGAACAACATAGTGCCAAAACTGAAGACGCGGCAAAAAAACTATATCATGGTTTCATCATTTTCCTCAAAGCGAAAGTTTCGCAAGCCGTGAAAGAAGAAAAAGGCATCATAGGATACACCATTGGCACATACCGCGATACCATTATCGAAATTCCTGAAAAAATCATCTACAAAAAGAGAAAAAGATACGTTGAAACAGGATATTACCTTGCCAATGATCCTGAAAAAAGAAAAGATGGATTGAAGTACAAAACACCCTCCATTTGGTTCAGAGAAAAAGAAACAAAATTGGTGGTAGACAGTGTGGTTGCCAGAAAAATTAAAGCCAGAAAAAAACGTATTGGAAAATTCGACAAACGATTTTTAATCAATACAAATGAATACGATGCCTTGGTGAACAAAACTTGGAAAGGGAAATGGGGAATTGTTACCGATGTTACCGGCAGTATGGGTCCATATTCCGCGCAAGTATTGCTATTCCTAAAATACAATGCAGAAGTACTTAAAAACAGTCGTTTTACTTTCTTCAATGATGGAAATGGCGCCCCAGAGCTCATCAAACGAATTGGCTCATCTGGTGGTGTTTATAATGTAAATAGCAATCATTTCGATACCATTTATCGCACCATTTTAACCGCCATGGAAAATGGAAATGGAGGTGATATTCCAGAAAACAACATTGAAGCCATTATCAGTGCTTGTAAAAAATGGTCAGACATCGACACCATTTTACTCATTGCAGATGCTGGTGCCCCTATCAAAGATATTGTGCTGCTGAAACAAGTTAAAAAGCCTGTTTCTATTGTGCTTTGCGGAAATGTAGATGGTAATGTTCCTTTCGATTATTATCTTCTGGCAAAAGAAACTGGAGGAACCATCATCCAAACGAATGACGAAATTAGAAATCTCGGCAAATATAAAAAGGGCGATTCCATTGAAGTTGGCGAGAGAACTTACAGATTATCGGAGTACGGCCTTCTGAGGTCCGATGATTAATGTTGCAATTTGTTTTGCATTTTTCGCAACAATGTGACTTAGGTCATACAAGTTTGTTCCCCAGCAACCTATCTTTGCAGTAAGATGATTGAAACCGATATTATCATCATTG
>JACCDW010286780.1_pt1 | contig 73112 bp, 62 predicted proteins | sample 7449781 | NCBI WGS metagenome assembly JACCDW01 (sample SAMN15323449, study PRJNA562643) | freshwater metagenome | isolation source: river surface water | place: USA:Blue River Watershed | collected 2017-08-18
AAGAGAGAAAGAAAGTAATGGATGAAGTCGTTAGTGAAGTACAAACCAATGTTGATGTGAAAGAAGATTTCATTCCTTTCCTTACCAATCGCGATTTTGAAACTGGATTTGATAGTGAATTAAAATCCTCTTGGTCTCGCCCCTCCCAAGAATGCCTCTCCACTGACCCTTCTCGTCATGAAGTCATTGGTGATGCATGCAAACCTGTAGGTGCATTCCGCAATGAGTTAAATGCTCAAGGAATGAATGATATCACTGGATTTAATATCAACCATCAAATGACCGCTAAACCTCTATAAAATCCATTTTATTTTTACATTTCTTTAAGTACTCTTTTTATTTACCCAAAATAAAATGAATATAAAATAAGATTCCATTTCTTTAAGTACTTTTTTATTTACCCAAAATAAAATGAATATAAAATAATATCCATTTCTTTAAGTACTTGTTCATTTTGATAAATTCGTTTTATCAAATAAAAAAATATGGAAAGAGAGACATAGAAGATGTTTTCCAAAATGAAAGAGAATGTAGAAGAGACTTCCAATGATTTCATTTCTCTTTTTGAAAATGATGTTTATACATGTATCAATAAAATGATAGAAAAAAAGGTACCTGAAACATTTTTTGCAGAATGGATTGAATTCATTGTTAAAAAATCAAATACTGAAGTGACTGAATATTTAGAAACGAATCATTCCTCCATTCAACTTCTTTTATCTTTTTTCATTACTCAAAATCAATATCAAGGTAAGTTTGAAGAAGATGAAAATTATCATATTTCCATTCAAGATACCATTCTTCAAATTTATAAAATATATCAAATTTCATCTACACATGGAGCTTTCTTTTTAGAAGCATTTGTTCATTTATACAAAAAACAATTATTCCATGTTTATGAAAATCACAAAAAATATAAACAACGTTTCATCGATTCTATTGTTGATTTCTCCATTCAACGAAATATCATCGAATGGATTTTTGTTCTTCAAAAAGAAGGTTATCAACCTAAAAAAGAATTATATCTTTATTCCATGTATCACTTCCCTGAAGATACAGAAAGACTTCAAAAATTAAAAAATGTAAATGTCCCTTTTGATAAAATTTTATGTGAATATGCAGGAAGATATGGATTACTAAAAGCACTTACTTATTTACATGAAAATGGATGTGAATGGGATTCACTTACATTATATTCTGCTTGTCAATATTTACAAGAATCTTGTATTGATTATGCATTAGAAAAAGGATGTCCTTGGAATAATGAAATTTTATTGAGTTTAGGTGGATATTTTAGTAAAGAAAATCAAGAAAAACCTAATTATCAAGAAAAAAAAGAAATCGCCATTCGTATTCTCAAAAAATTACAAAAATATATTCAACCTAAACCAATTTCTTCAAATGAAAATGAGGACTTAAAGAAAAGTACAGAATAAAAAACAGAAAATACACAAATGGATTATCAACGAAGTCATTCTTATACATTTGAAAAGAATATACATGTTCATCATGATATTTATTATTTAAGAATTAAAATACCTCATCACGTAAAGAAATTTGAATATCAAATGATAGGAGATGATTCCTATCATTTTTTAAGTAAAAATGAAACTAAAATGGAATATTTAAAAGACGAGATGAAATTACCAAGTTATATTTTATTTGGAATTCCTTCTATGCAAATTCTATTTTTTCAAATTAGTATTCATGCACCGAATGATAAAATTATTCATTATCATGAATTTATTGATATGAGTGAATTAGTACAAGATATGAAAATAGAAAAAGAGGAACAAAAAAAGAATATAACAATGAATATTCAAACAAAAGAGAGTGATGATGAAGAAGAGGAGGATGAAGAAGAAGATGAATATGAAACAGAAGAAGAGAGTGGAAATTAGATAAAAGAGATATTTTGTTTTACTTGATTGGAAGTATTTTGAGTTTGAGAAGGAGTATTAAAATTGGAAGAATTCTTAGTAGAAAGTTGATTGGTTCCAAGTTTATTTTTCATAAATTGATTGAGAGATGTTTTAGCTTCTTGATTGGTGATAGAAGGAATTTCATCTAATTTACGAGAAACCTTTTTAGAGAGATTTAATATTTTTTCTTCTTTCTTTTGTTGGGCGGTAGAGGGAGGAGTTTCAGGTTCTTCTTTTTTAGTTTCAACTTCTTCAGGAACTGTATTTTTATTGATTAAATTGAAAATAGTTAGATTTTCAGTTGTTTGGTTCATGTTCATTTGTTCATTCATGGATTGATTCGTAGATTCATTCATATTCATTTTAGAGAGATTTACAGATTGAATTTGATTTTTCATTTGATGAATTTCATTTACATTTTGAATAAAATTTGTATTTTGTTGAATATTTTGTTTTAATTTTTCTAATAATTGAATACGAGCATTTCGATTTAATTCAAAAGATTGATAAATGGAGAGAATCACTTTATATAATTTACGAATGAGTGATTTTAATTTCTCAATTTCTTTTTGATTCATTTCAACAATTTTTTTCTTTTCTTCATTATATTCATTCATACGATTGGAAACTTTATTGACATCTTCTTCTAATTTTCCAATAATATGTAAAAGCATATTTTTCAAATCTTTTTTATTTTGAATTTGATTTCCTTTTTGATTCATTTCTATTACTTTATTTTCTAAATTATCTTTTTGAACATTTGAATTTTCATTTTTAATTCTTTGTTGTAAATTCTGTATTTGTAAAATAATTACATTATTTTCATTTTTATTTTCTTTTTTATTTTGTTGAATAAGATTATTTCTTTTTGAACTTTTATTTAAAATTCCCATTAAAAAATTATTATCCATTTGATTACTTTCTACCTTTATCTAACATTTTTTCTTTTCTAAAAGGAAGTTGAACAGGTATTATTTGCATCACCTGTTGTTATATTTGATTTCTCTGTCTCTAAGAAACCCGGAATAATACAATATTTCTGTGGATTCTGTAATCCTAATATAGGTTTTTGTTTCTCTAAAGGTTCTTTTTCTGGTTCTAATGCAATTAATGTTTCATCTTTGATAACTGGATACATCGAATTCTTTCTTTGGAAAAACATAAACCAATTATTTAAATTATTATCAGGTACAAATAAATACATCATAGTTCCTTGTATTCCATATTGTGCAACATCTTGGAAATTTGAATTATATAATCCTGATTTATTCTGTTCAGGTACATATTTTGTTTCATTCGGTTCTGTATAAAAGAATGACATATTTCGTTGATGACTTTTATATAGTTTTGTTTTATCTTGGTCTTGTGCGATTCCTATCGAATTAAAATTAACATACGATTCTTTATATAATTCAACATTCATAAATAAATTCTTATCCTTTTCTAATACATTTCCAGCTTGTATAATTTCATCAAATGCAGTTCTTGTGGGATATACATTGGTTAATAATATAATTTTTTGAATGCAATCTTTCATGGGAGCTTTAGAAATAGGGAAAGTTCCATTTCTTCCTGAGAAACTATATTTTTTATTCATAAGGTGTGAAGAGAAGATTTTCATGTAAGTTTTCATAACACGATTATAAAATTCTTCTGTATTCTCTTCCATAAATCGCAAATAAAGGAAAATGGGATATTTTTGTTTTTCATTCCATCCATATTTTTCAATCACACGGAAACAACTCTCTAAAGATAATTCTTTTGCATCTTTCGCCATCTTTTCACATCGAACACATGGTTGATTCTTATCTTTTTTACTTCCAAATATATCTAAATGTACAATTCTTACTTTATAATCTTCAAAAGCTAATTGAATGGATTCCAAAGAGGGATGTCCATTGATAGGAGTATCTTCAATATAAGTATAATAAGACCCCGGAAAATAAAAATCAGCTAAAATCAAATCTTGATATTGTTGAGTAATAGGATTTTTAAATTGAATAGGAATATTTTCTTGTAATTTGATGTAATCAGTTCCTTTTTCAGTAATTAAATTACGATATTGTAATAAAGAAGGATTTTCATTATCAGGATTTTGATAATCTTCACGGAAATCTCCTGTAGGAAAACATTGTACTGTCATAAAATTATACGAATTTTTTTTCAAATCTGTCATCATCATTTCTTTTATTCTCATAGCTTCACGATATCCCATTATTGCTATGATAGATACAATAGTAAGAATAAATATATTTTCTATTCCAAAAAGAGGACCATCATTTGCAAGATTTAAAATAAAATACAAAATGAGAATTGCATAGAATCCCAAATAAATAAAAGAAGAGACTACATTCATAATTGTAGAATTTCCAATATTTTTAATTCCTTTATGGATACCTGTAATAAACATCCAATTTGCAACAAATAAGATAATAAATCCATATATAAGGAAGTAAAGTTGAGTGGATTCATTCCAAGAGGTACTTTTGGAAACTCCATAGAATACAGAAAAATACATCAAAAGAATGATTAAGATGACAAATATTTTTTTTAATTTGGTTCCAAAGAGTATTTTATAATTTTGTTGAATGGGATTGGATTGTAAAATATTGCAAGATTTGTCACGTATCGAAACTTCATGAATAGTTAAAAAGAGTGAATAAAGAAAGACACTGAAAAGAAAGATAGGTATTTTATATTTGAGGAATTGTTGGATATCCATACTGCTCTATCATTACAAAAGATTGTTACCTTTCTAAAAAATCGATATTTTTTAAAAATGAAAGAAAAAAGGGTTTAATAATCTTCTTCATCATAATTATCATCTTCAGTTTGATTTTTATCAATATAATTTCTTTTAGAACGTTGTCTTTGTTGAAATTCAATTGTTTTCCATTTGGGATGATTTTCTTCATCTTTTTCTTTTTCTCTTTTCTTTTCATGATTCGATTTGTAAGTAATAAATTGGGAATATAATTCTAATTTTCTTCCTACTTTTCCTTCGTCAGGTTCATCTGCATTTTCCATATATTCTTGTTTTCGTATTCTTTCAACTCGTGAAGCTATTTTATTGGGTAATTTATCTGGTGACATTCGACTTCGATGTCCTTGATAAATCTCTTTTTCAATATCTTTTTCAATATTTCGTGCTTGTTCTTCAATTATATGATGATATTCAATTGTCATAGGTTCTTCTTTGAAATTCTTTCTACTTAAAGGTTTCATATGTGGATAGTGGGTGGGGTCAATTTTGGAGATACAAGTATTTTGTAATAATTCGGGTTCTTTGGAAGGTTTATAGATTTCATTTTGTTCTTGTTGTAAATCTAAGAATTTGAGATAAATGGAAGAATATTCATCCACCATGAAATTTTTATCTTCGAAAGTTAAATCTTTTTCTAAATGTTGTTTAATTTCACGATACATTGTATTAATATTTGCACATGCTTGTATAATAAAATGTTCTTGATGATACATAGAAAGATTCCAATCAATTGAATTTTTGAGGATATAAAAAGAGATGAAGAAGAGTAATTTCTTTCGATTGATTTGGATAGGTTTAAAATCTGTTTTAAAATCTTCATACATTTTTTCGATAAAGAATCTTTTTTTATCATTTTTTTCTTTGCTGATAAATAAAATAATATCCCATAAAGACCAACACCAAAAACTCCAATATTCATCATCTACACCTTCAACTGGTTTCAAATCATTTTTATCAAAAACGATGGGCATAATTTTATCTTTTCGTTTCATCATTTCAACTTTATCGAGCCATAAAATCCAATAAAAACAATTTTGATAAGTTCCATTGGAATAGGCTAAATTCCATAAGATTTCATTCATAGCTAATTTTACATCATTATCTTGTTGGATGGGTACAAAATCGAAGAGTTGGTCTAAATTTTTAGAAATCATACGTTGTTGTATATTTTCTCTGGTATAGAAGTGTTTATCGATTTTGGGTAGAGATTTGGGAAGAAAAAGATTATTTTTTTTGGTAAGAGTGAGGATGGAAGTTAGTTCAGCAAAGATATGTCGAATTTCTTGGTCATTACGAGAGAAGATTTCATGTTTTTTGGGTGGATATTTATCTAAGATTTTATGAAACATTTTATATTTTTTGTGAAAATAGAAATAAAAATGTGGATTGAGAATGTGAATATATTTGATATAAACGAGATAGAGACTGTCCCAAATATTTTTAATAAAACCAGAAGAATGGAGTTCAACACACCATTTCAATGCATCTTCTAATTTATTATTAATCATACTATTTTGATAGATAGTAACAACATCATTTTTTTTAAAACCAGAGATGGTGATATTTTTAAAATCTTGAGGAGTTCGTAAATCGAGAATGATATAAGATTCTGGAATATCCATAATAGTATTCTCTTATGTAAGAGATAGTAAAAATTAAAAAGTTTTAAACTTTTTAAATATAATAAATGAAAGATATTCTATTTATAATTTATTTACAACATATAAATAGGCTTTTTTAGAACGTACAATATATGTTTTATATTTATTTGTAGATTGTAAAATAAAATCAATTGATTTCCAATTTTCTATAAAATGAATATCCTCTATTACTATCCAACCATTCTCATTTATTTTTCTTAAAGCAAATAATAATGTATTAAAATTTGCACCAATAGCATGAAGACCATCATCAATTATCAAATCATATGTAATATTTTCAAAATTTTTTGATAAAGTATCAAATGTTTTATAATTTAATTGGTCAATATGACTTGTTTTAATTCTTGTACTTTGAAATAAAATTTTATGATCAATATCACCTCCAAAAATATTAGCATTAGGTAAATATTCTCTAAATGCATATAATGATGCTCCTGGTCTTCCATTAATTCCCATAGTTGAAACAATAGTGGGATTATTTGTTCCTAATCCAATTTCTAAAATATTAATATCTTCTCTTAATTTATTAAAAATAAATGAATATAAAATATGATAATTATGTGTAGTTGATTTATCTGATTTGTTAGATGCAAGAATATTTCTTAATCTATCAACATTATCATTTTGAAAAGTTTCTATATCTATGATTTTAAAATTATAATTAGTATGTTCTAATAATTGATTTATTTGAGGTATAAATAATGATGCTCCTTTTACCCATAAATTTTTATTTTGTTTGTCATTTGCAGAACTTGCTGAAAATAAATATAAATCTTCAATTCTTAAATCTTTCTTTTTCATTAAATTTTTCTTTTTCATTTATATATATATAAATTTATATAATATATTTTTTTTAGCAAAATACTTTTATACATGATTTTTCTCTATTCTTTTTCGATTCATTTGTACATCAATAAATTTCTTTACTCTCTCCACATTATATTTATATTTTGAACCTAATATCTTCAATATCTCTTCTTTCTTTATCTTCTTTTTATCTTTCAAATTTCGATAGACAGATGGATTCTTCATCAGAAATTCCGTAAAGATTTGATACCATGCTCTCTTATTCATACTCTCAAATGTATAGGATGCATTTTCAAATTTCAATTTCTTATATAATGGAATATTCTCATATCTCTTATTCAATCTTCGATAAATAATTTCTAATAAGATTTGTGTATATGTTTTCTTCTCTAATGTATTTTTATATTTACTCCATTTAATAGGTGTTAATCCAAATTCTTTCACTATATTTTTTACATATACCGAATCAGGCTTATATTCAAAACCTTGCAAAATCACTTTCGCCATTTCGTGATGCCAAAATTCTTGATGAATATACATATTTTTTGATGTCACTTCATATGGTTTTGCAAATGATTGATAAGTAAGACATGATAATACTCGTAATATCTGTTGAAGATGAATGGTTGGAAAATGGTCAAATACACGTAATTCAATTCCCATTCTTTCATCTTTCATAAACATCTTATGTTTCTCTTTATCATAAACAGGTACAGAAGATATCTGTTGAGTCATATAATTTACATAAACTTCAATAAATTTATCTTCTTTTTTATAATATTCTTTTACCCAACCTTCAGCAAGAGGAGACATCATTAAATAATAATTTTTAGTACGAATATCAGGACCTAATTGTAAATAATTATCAATAGGACGAATCTTTGATTTTTGAAAAACAAGAGTATAATAATCCTGAATAGGAGGTGGTTTTGAATTCACATTTCCTGCACGAAAATGTTTATATAAATTGGATGTTAATACTCTCTCTTCCAATTTCTCATAATTCAATATTGATTTTCCATTTTGACTAAAAACAGGTGTTTCAATAAATGCATAAATTGCATTCTGTTTTCCCTCTTTGACTGCATCTATCAAATCCTTTTCATGTATAAAATATTTCGAAATTTGATGAGTAGGTGCTCCCATCAAAAAACTTATATCTGCTGTTCCATAATTTGAATAAGCTCCCACAAATTGTCTTAAACTTGTTCTCGCCAATTTACCATCATCTCCAAATGCTTCAATAGATGGTGATGTAAAATGAGCTGCTATTAAAGGTTCTATTAATTGAAATTTATTTGCTAAAGTTGCGCATTCTTCCATAAAACGTTCAGGTGTTGTTTGAGGTAAATAAGGTGGTGTTATCCATATATGATAAGAACCTGTATAATCTTCATCAATCACATGATAATCAAAAGAAACAATATCATAAATTTCAATGGATTGACTTACAGAACCTATTTGATGATAAGTTAATGGACCAAAAATATCAACATATTTTTTAAAAATAGGTAAATGATTTAATACTTTGAAAAAAGTATCTTCATAATTGCGAATTTCTTGATGCATTTCTTCAAAAGAACGATTTTTATAATGTACTGTAATAAATTCAATGGCTTCAGTTCGATAAGAGAAATCACCTTTAGGAATAGAATGATAATATAATTCATATAAAGTTTGATACCATGTTGCTTTATCTTCAATTTCAATTTGAAGAGGTGTATCAATCATTGTTTTTAAAATATAAGAATAACGTTTTATCATAGAATCAACATCATTCATTTGCATTCGTTTTGAATTCATATTATCTTCATGATAATCACTAAATATAATTTGATGATACATCTGTCCAAATTCTGCATCTGCTTGATAAATAATATTCTCTTCAAGAAGTTTTTCAACTTTTTCTTGATATGTTTTATAAAAATCACCTTGATAAAAGGATGTAAAATCAGTAATCATTTGGTCAAATTGTTGTTTATCCATAATATTTTCAATTTGATAGGGATAATCCCAGAGTGTCATAAAATGGATGTTATCATTAGTATTTTGGCGATAAATAAAATCAAAGAAACAGAGAGGATAATGATATAAACAATAAATTTGAATATAGAAATAGACAAATTTAATATTTCTCTCTATCTTTTCAGTATTATTGGTGCGTTCAAAATATAAGGGATTATCTAAAGGAAACATTTCCTTAGCTTTTGCTTTTTGAAATAAATCATACATGATGACAATTTCATTTGCATATTTTTTCTCTTCTTTTGTTTTTGCATATTGGAAATAATGCTTGCATAAGAAAACTTCCATAAAAAAGAAATAGAAGAGAAGAATTTTACTATTCACAAAAATATATCCAGATGAGTTTTGTAAAGTTTCAATCATCATAGATGGGAAAAAAGATGATGTAAAATCTTTGGAAAATTGATAAAATCCTTTTTCAAACCGAACACGCATTTCATGTTCAATACCAAGTCCCCATGTGAATTTGGATTTTAATGTTTTTTTTCTCTCATTTATTTGATTCATTTGGATAAAAAGTCCTCTACAAGAAAAGAAGATATTATTTTTCTAAGGAATAATTTATTGATTTTTTTCATATTCAAAATTAGTTTAAATTCAATATGAATAATCGATTACAACAAATTCGTAAAATGATGATAAATCAAAGAAAACATTTAGAAATGTTACGAAAAAGAAGAATACAAAATCAAAAAGAACAACAAAGACGTCTTCAACAAAAAGCAAATGAACAATTTTTACTTCAACAAACTTATATTCCTCTACAATCCAATGAACCTATGAATGAAAATTTGCAAAGAAAATTATTAAATGATGAACGATTTTTACAATCTTTACCAATTTCACAACAACCTTTACCACCACCTATCAAAACCCCCATTCAACAAAAAATAATTTCAAAGCCAAATCCTAAAATCAATAGATATTTACCTTCCATGAATATTGACCCTTCATTTCAATATTTTCCTAAATATCCAACTTTACCTACACATAATTTTCATGTATCAAATCTTCAAATTTATGGACCTTTTAATACAGGAACAAATTTATTACATAGTTTCATACATAAATTATTTGATATATTTATTATACGTGAAGGTTCTGCAAGAATATGGAAACACAGTCTTTTTATTGAAAATATATCAAATTATTTTCATATCTTTATTTTAAAAAATCCATTTTCTTGGTTTCAATCTATGATAAAAGCACCTTATAATGTTTCTTTTCAAAAAAATAAATCAATTTTACTACAACCTGTTTATATGATGAAAAATACAAAATGGAAAAGTAAGGAACCTCCTAAAAATACGTTTTCTTCGATTGCTAAATTATGGTTTCATTATTACCAATTATATATGAATTTTACTACAAAATATCAAAATTGTATTTTAATTACCTATGAAGATTTACTTTATTCACCTGATTCTGTTTTACAAACATTATCTACTATTTTCAATAAACCACTTCCCATTCAATATCATTATATAAAACAAAATATATTTCAAAAACCTGCTAAACAACATGGTAATCCTTCAAATATTACAAAAGCTGTTGAAAAAAATAAACTTGATTATCTTTTTTCAAAATACAAAAAAGAAGAGGTTGAAAAATTCTTTCAAGATGTTCCTCTTCATCTCATCCATCCTTATCATCAAAAAATTTGGAAATTACAAGATTGGATTCAACACTTCTCCATCAATCTACCCACTGATTCTAATCCTCCTTCTATCCAACCTTGATTCATCGAATAATTCTCTCCTACAATATACAATTTTGGATATCTCTTTTCCATCGGTTCTATCATCCTATTTGATACATCCTTATATTCATAATCACCTTTTTTCCATAATCCCACTCCACAGTCCCAATATACCTTATCATGATATATAGGTTTTTTAACTCTTTTATCAAATATCTTCTCTATACCTTCTTCTATACCCTTCTCATCTTTCCCATTATCTATTTTTCGTTTCATCACATCAGCATGCTTACTATCTGTATAACTTATCATTACCAAACCCGTTTTTGCATCAATAGGTATAATATATCGCATCCAATGGTCCGTTGTTGTTTTTCCTATTCCATCAAACCATACTTTACCATCTTTTTCTTTTGGATAAATGGAATAATAACGTAATAAAGGAACACATTGCACTTTATTTAAATCATTCTTGATTCCTCTCAATATTGAAAATTTTTGCAAAAACGGTTTTGGTATTGCAAAAACAATAGAATGGGAATGATAAGAGTGAGAGGGTGTTTGAATGGTATAAAGGGGAGATTGATAAGAGACATGAGATACAGGAGAATGAAGAAGTAATTTTACATTTTTGCGTTTATGAAGAATTTGAACAAGTTTTTCAATAATTTGGGATAAACCGTCTTGAAGGGCATAAAATTGATTTTTGGGATGAAAATCTTCTTCAAATAATTGAATTGCATATTCTGCATTTGTTTTGCTTAATTCAGCAGAATAACCAAATGATTTCTCTAAATATTTGATTTCATCAGGTGTTAATACTTTTTTTGCATATTCTAAATAAGTCTCTTCACCTAATTTTACATTTGGATGTTTCTTCCAATATTCATAGACTTTTTGAATATAAGAATAAGGTTCTTTCATCTTTGTTTTTCCTGAAATAGGTTGATAATGGATTTTAGCAGGAATAGGAACTATTTTTTTACCTAAACCTAATTCTTCAATAAGATGGATGAGAAGTTTATGATTTTGATTAAAACGAGCAGCTCCTTTTTCATATAAATAAAGATTTCCATGTATTTTCTTTTTTTCAGTTTGTATTCTTCCACCGAAATGAGAATCTTTTTCAAGAAGTAAAATTTTATGAGATGGATATTTTTGGGAATATAAATAAGTAAAATATAAACCTGAAATACCACCCCCAATGACAATTATAGAATATTCCATTTCTACTATCTTTGTGAAATAAAAAATTGGATAAATGAAAAAATTCTAAAGAATAAATAGATGAAAATGAAACAACGAAAAAGTTCGATGAAAAAAATAAAACAAAAAATTGGTGATGAAACATTTGAAATTGTAAAAGGAAAAAGTTTCGTGGAAACAAGTTCCCCTTGTGCTGTCTGTTCGAAAGGTTCTCTTGTCTCCAAAAAAGGTACTCTCAAAAAGAAAAAAGAAAAAACATGTTATTCTCGTAATGCTCTTCTCAAAATAGCTGAAGCCTATAGTGATGCCCATCCTAATGATAAAATTAATACACAAAATATCAATTCTAATAAATTGTGGAATATTATTCGTAATAAATTATCAGGTATTTGTGGTTATGATGAATATTGTTGGCGAAAACAAGATTTTGTAAAACGTCTCAAAGATGCAGAAATTGAATTATTCACTTTTAAAACCAAATATCCTGATGAATGGAAAAAAAATCGTTATACTTGGCTAAATACATATGACATTCTTTATGTCATGAAACAATATGAAAAATTACATGATGATTTTGTCTTTTTAGGTGTTCCACCCAGTGACTGTCCAACGAAGATTCATTGTGAATTATCGAATATCGATATTCCTAAAATGATAGGTTCAGGAATCAAACGAATGGGAGTGATTTTTAATTTAGATACTTCACAACAAAATGGTTCTCATTGGGTAGGTTTTTATAGTGAATTTAATAAAAAGAAAGCACAATTAAATTATTATGATTCTTATGGCGAACCTCCTATCCCTCTTATTGCACAATTTATGAATCAATTAGCCAAAAAATTTGAAAAAAATGGAATACAACCCACTTTAATGTATAACGATAAAAGACATCAATATGGAGGTAGTGAATGTGGTGTATTTAGTATGAATTTCTTATTAGAAAGATTAGGTGGAACAACCATGTATGATATTTCACAAATGGATATATTAGATAAAGATATGAATTATTTACGACAAATCTTATATACCATGAAAGATTAATCTTTCATTCGAATAGATTTCTTTTCTTTATATTGAAGTAATTTTGGGGAAGAAGAGGGAGAAAGAATTTTCAAAATTTTCTTTTTATCGGGATTGGAGAGGATGGAGGGTAGATATTGGATAACTTCTTTTTCATTTTTGTCTAAAATGGCTTTTCGTAAGAGAGTGGAATGAAATTTGGGATATTTGGAAGAGAGTATTTTGATGTGAATGGAGGGGTATTTTTTTTGTAAAAAATCAAATCTTGTATTTTCTTGATTCTTTTTAGATTTAATTAAATAAATTTGTGAAGGTTTCATATTATGGCGAATGAGTTTATCAACACGATAATAAGCAGATAAGAGGGGTGAAGGTGCAGTTGCAATGGCTATTTCTACTTTTGTTTTTTCAAAGAGTTTAGGATATTTTTTTTCTAAAGAATGGAGATATATATTCCATATCTCAAGAGATTGTTTAGCATCAATGGTTGGTATTATTCCTTTTTGAACAAGTTGTTTATATATTTCGGTATATTCTTTTTTGGTAGAATTAGGAGAGAGGGAGGAATCAAAAGGTAAAAGAGAATGGAACATATTGTGAGAATTCATTTTGGAGAAGAGATATAAATTGGGTTGAAGAGGACGAGGTTTGGAAGAGATATAGATATAAATAAAGTCATAAGGAATTTTGGAATATAATAATTGTTCTAACATATGAAAATGACCAATATGAGGGGGTTTAAAGGACCCAGGAAGGATAGCAACTTTCATATTTCTCTAAAAATAGGAAAGAAAATAAAGAAATAAAGTGAAAGTAAAGAATAGAGGGATGTTTTTGTTGTATGTATTGGATGGTTGTCCTTATTGTGAAAAAGCGATGGAAATATTAAGAAAAAATAAATTGAAATATGAAAAAGTGGTGGTTCCCCATGATGAGGAAAAGAAGAAAGAATATAAGAAAAGATGTGAAATGACAACCTTCCCCATGATTTTTGTGGAAACAAATGAAAAAAATCATTATTTGAAAGTAGGTGGTTCGAGTGATTTAGAGAATTATATATATGAAGTTCAGCGTTTGCATTCTTCTCCGTTTTCGATGAATCTTTTATATTCTATTTATTCTTCTCTTTTTGATAAAAAATAAAATCGTTGTTACAAGTATAAAGAAAAAATGATGAAATATGTTACCCTTGCTATCTTATTCTTCCTTTTAAGCCCTGGTGTTCTCCTTACTCTCCCTCCTGTAGGAAAGAAAATCTGGATGAGTGGTGAGACCTCTGTAATGGCTGCTTTTGTACATGCAATTGTATTTGCTGGTCTTCTCTATATTCTTCATCAACAAGGAATGATTGAAGGATTCAAGACAATGGGAATTGCACAACCACCAGGTATTCAACAACCCAAACGCCCAAGAGCTTAAAGAATATTAATAATTTTATTTTTATTTTCTTTTATGTAAGATAAAAGAAATCCTAGTTACAAGTATAAAGAAAAATGATGAAATATATTACCCTTGCAATCTTATTCTTCCTCTTAAGCCCTGGTGTTCTCCTTACTCTTCCTCCTGTTGGAAAGAAAATCTGGATGAGCGGACAAACTTCTGTAATGGCTGCTTTTGTACATGCAATTGTATTTGCTGGTCTTCTCTATTTCCTTCATCAACAAGGAATTGTAGAAGGATTTAAAGGTAGAAAAAATAAACTTAATAATATGGAAAAATTTGAAGATGTTCCCAAACCTGACCCTATCGGTCTTTATAACAAACCTTCCAGAAAACTTGCCTAAAAAAGAGTACTTAAAGAAATGTTCTTTTTATATTCATTTTTATTTTCATAAAATAAAAAAATTACTTAAAGAAATGAGATATTTTTAAGAGATGCCGTTCCAATTTTTGATAGTTTCATTTAATTTTTTGACATATTCGTTATTTTCTTGAATATCTTTATTCAATAAATCGAAATCATCTTCATGCACTTTAGGTTGTTCATAAGTGGGTAAAATCTTTTTTTCATTTTCATAATTTCCACCTACATAGAATTGTTTGGTGACTCTATCTTCACACATTTGACATTGAAAATCAAATTGACAATGACCTTGTTTGGTATCTTTATTGACACATTTTCCGCGATTACATCCTTTAGGGCATAAAAGAAAACCTTTACCATTCCCATGTTTGGGGAAAGTGATGGTATATTTTTTAATTTCTTCTTTTTGTGAGACAGTTTGTTGAATTAATCGTAATAAAATGTAAAAGATAAAAATCAAAATAAGGAAGATAATAAAATAGGAGATGGTTTCGAGGGGTTGTTTTAATAATTGTTGGAACATGATTCTTTCTAAAGTAAATACATATAATTTCTTTTTAGAAAGAAAAAGAAATTTAGACTTCTTCTTTTTTATTTTCAATCATTATGGCTGATTGAAAAACTTTTTCTTCTTCTTTTAAAATGGATGCATCAATCTTTTGAAAAGAATTACAGATATGAATTGGAACAGCTGTTTTTTCAACAAACATATACATTTGAATCATCTCTTGAAATATTCTATTTTTACAATAAATATAGACTCGATATAAATATTTTTTATGAATTTGAAATAATTCTTTATTCATTTGTGTTTGTTTCATCATATAAGGTATGGGTAAAATAGGTAATAAATTAATATCAATAATTGGTATAATTTTATCTTTTTGTTTTTTGCAAGTAAGTAATAATTCTAAATATTCTCGTTTATATTCTTCAAAATTCTCATCTGTGATAGGAATATCTTGAAATTGTAAATAAATAAAAGGTCGATGATGATAATTAAATTTTACTAATTTTGTCATTGTACTCCCTTCTTTTTTGATTTCTTTTTAGATAAGAAAACGTAATGATTAATAATTATATTTATTAGGTTGATTCAAGATATTAAATTCAAACACCAAAGTATTTTCTTGACCACGGAAATCAAATAAATCACCACTTGCCGTAACAAATTCAATATCTATAAAAGGTAATCTTGGTAATGGTGGATTAAAATTCTTTGTAATACCTCCATAAGGTAAAGTAGATGAATTAATAACAGTATTACTAAAGAAGTTTTGGAAGAGTGGAAGAATAGCATATGAATTTTCGGCTCCGGTGGAAGTAGAATTAAAATTCCAAAAATCTTTAATACGCAAAAAGATAACAGGTTCAATTTGTAATTGATAGATATTAGGAGAATAAAGAACACTCATATTTTGGAAAATATTACCTGCTAAAGCTTCAATGGTTGCAGTTGCACTTCCGGATAAATCTTCAAAATAAATAGTTCTATCATTTTTAATTTGATAAATTTGAATAGGATAAGTATTTCCCATTCCATCATTTAATATGACATAATCATCTACATAAAAGATAGATGTAAAATCACAATTATTACTTACTAATTTGTAAATATTATAATCTTGGTCACTTACATCACCAGTAGTAGTAATACTTGTGACATTAATAAATTCTAAATTTACTTCTTGTGAATAATAAGTAATATTGGTAAAACCGATGGTAAAATCGACAGAATTAATTTTGCAAGGAGAGCAACTGGTATTTGTGGTGTGATTAATATTATATACAAAATCAAAACCTGTTGCACGATTGGATTGAATACGAAGTCTTTTATTAATAGGATTTTGTGCAAAATTAAATTTTGATTCTAATGAGATAAATAAATCACCATGTTTTCCATTTAATGTATCTAATAATAATTGATTTGAATATTGTCCTTCTGGTATTTGTATGGTGGAAACTTGTCCTTCTAATTCACTAATAAAAAAATTATAATTTGTATCATTAATATTATAATAGGTGTTAGGAATAATAGCTTCAATTAAAGAAGCAGAAACAATATCACGCCATTCTTGAGGAACATTGATACGATATTGATTTGAATTAGGATATTTTGTGATATCACGGTCTTTACTAAGAACGACAAATTTACGAGTGATACGTCCTTGAGTGACGTTAGGTTCAGGAGGTTTAATAATATTTTGAGAATAATCAATCTTTTCAACTTGCATTTTCTGGGAAATTCCGTAAGGATATTGTGAAAAACTCATTTTGTATTTCTATCTATTATAAGATAGGAAATTAAAAAAGATAAAAAGAAACGATGTTTGAAAAATAAATAAAAATAAAAGATTTTTAGGATTGGATATAAAAAAAAAAGAATATATCTAAATCATTGATAGATACATAAAAAAGAGAAATGATTTCTTCAGTTTTTCATTCGTCCAAAAATTATGAAGGCTTGAAATCTGCTATTCAAGATAGTATTCAAGATTCTTTACAAACTAAAACATTTCAATTAAAACCTTACGATTCTATGATAAAAGAAACAATGAAATATGTAGAACAAAATGTTTCACCTAATGTTCCAAATGGAATTTCAAAAGATGATTATATTATGATGATGAATCGTAAAGTATATTCGATTGTAAAACCTATTATTGAAGAAAATGAATTAAAAACGAAAAAAAATGCAAGACAAGAGATGGAAGTTCCACAAAGGAAAGAGAGAAAGGAGATAAAAAGAGAGTCTCAAGGAAATCGTATTCAATCAGTTCAACAACAAAAAAATAAGGGAATGGAGACTATGTTTGACCCGATATTAGTGAAAGATTATGAGAATATACCTGTGATAGAGTATCCAACACCTGCAGGAGATAGAAAATTGGTAGAAGAGAAGATGAATGAGAAAGTAAATTTTGTAAGAATGGAAAGAGAACAATTTTTTGAGAAACCAAGACAAGTGCAATTTCAAGATGAGATACAAGAAGAAGATAAGGGTAAAGTGGAAGATAGATATAATGAATTAATACAAGCATATGAAAAACAGAATTTATCGATGGAAGGTTTTGAGAATCTTCAAAAACAGCAAAATGAAGAGATGGATTCTTATTATGAACAAATCAATCAAGAGAAGGAGAGAAATCGCTCTCAACCTATATATCCTGAATCGATAGACCATTTTGGAAATGTAGAAAAAAGAGATATAGATGTATATCGTATGAAGAAAGATATATCTGTAGAAAAGAGATATTCAAATATTTTTGAAAAAGAGATTATACCAGAACAGAGAAATGTGACTTATGAACAAAAAGATGCAAAAAATATAGAATTTTCACCTTATTTAAATACAAATTTAACATCTGTGATTATACCACCACCACAAAAATTAGTAGAAAAGAATTATTATATAACCATTGGTTCAATCTATCGTAATAAAAAAATGTATCCTGACCAAAATTATTTTGAAGTTAAATTTAATCCAGCATCCAATTCATATATGATTGATAAATATATAGATAGTCATGAAACATTAATTTATTCATCAAAAACATTAGTTTATGGAGATGATGAAGGTGCAACTATTCCTATTACTTTTGATAATATAAAACAGATTCGTGTATTGAATGTGACAGTACCAATTTTAACGAGTTATCGTGGTGGAAGAGCACCTGTAGTATATAATGGTCCAACACCCGTATCAGGACAGACAGATTTTAATCAATTTGAGGCGATACCAACAAAGAGTACAGGTATTCAATTTAATGTATTTCGAGAACCTGCATTATTCTTATATATACCAGAATTAGAACATAGTTATTATACAACTTCTAATTTTGGAAGAAAAGGATATGTAAAATTAAATCCAGATTCAGGACAAAATCAAGGTTTTGTAGGAATCTATACATCTACATTCTGTAATCTTCGTCCAAATAATATAACTGAAGTATATAAATATGACCCTATATTAAAAGGTAAATTAGATAAATTTACAATGGGAATTTATGATTCCAAAGGTAAATTATTTGATTTTGGAATTGATAAATTATTTATCGAAAAAGTATATCCGGGAGAGATGCGTTATGGTGGATATTGTGGTAATCAATATAGAACAACACATGTAGATATTAAATTTAAAGACTCATCTTATTCTTATTATTGTAGTCGTAATTCGGTATATTTTGAAGATTGTGATACATTAAATAGTCATCCTGTAAAACCGGGTGATTTACTTTTCTTTTATACAACATTACCACAAATTGAAGATTATATTTATTTGGAAGATTATATAAAAATTAAAAATATATCAACTGTTCAAATTCTTGGAATTGATTATCTTAAAATAGAATGTAATTATCAAAAAGAAGTAAAAGAGGGAGATACAACTGTATTAAAAACATATGATGTTATTTTTAAAGATTTTATCCCAGGAGGTAATACAGATATTGCACGTATTTATCAAAATTATAGTATTATTTTAGGATATCAACCTTATGGTTCTTCTGGTGTAAAATATTATACAATGAAAATAGCTGGTTTTTCAAATGATGGTGGAGTGATTGTAGAAAATATACAAAATGTAGATATAATAACTAATTTTGAACGTTTTACAAAAATTGCATGGGCTCAAAATAATCCACAAGGAGTCAATAATACAAATCCAAAATCACTTTTTTATAATCAAGGTTTTGCAGTGATACGAGTAGGAGATTTTAATAATATTAGTGATTTAGAAACAGAAAATGTTAATCAATGGTCTTTAGAAATTGATTGTCCATGGGAATATATTAGTGAAAATTTAGTAAATGGAAATCCTGAATTTGATTTTACATCAGGAGATATTTTTTTCATTCAACAAAAATTACAACTTGTATATGATTTAGAAATCGTTTCGATGGTGAAAGATTCCAGTGATTTAAATTCTAATTTCCAAGGCACTGGTCTCAATTTCTAAATTTGTTTTCTTTTTCTTTTTTATTCTTTCTATATAAGTAATGTATTCTACTTATTTTGTTTGTATCGATTTCTTCTCTTCTTGGGAACATCTATCTTCCATCTTTCAATCTCATTCTATCTATCTTCTCTATTCCCATTCTTCCACTTCTTCTCATTTTACCTCTCTCTTCTCCTCTTTTCAAAAACATATTCACTCTCATCCTTTTCTCTATTTCATTTATCAATTCCCTAAATCCTTATCTTGGAAACAACATTTAATATTATGGACAAATTATGATGATAAAATATTTGAATATAAAGAAAACTTAGAATTTTGTGAAATGGAGAAGGGTAGATATTTGGAATATCAAAAGATGGATTATTACAAATTAAAAATGATTGCATCTAATGATTTTTTATCTTATATTATTTATCATTCTTCTTTTTCAACACCTTATCACATTCTTTTTCAAAAAAAGAAATATCATTCTATTCAACCTATTCCTCATTTTCTTCTCACTCTTTCATTTTTTCATTTCACCAAAAGCGTTCTTCCAATCAAATATAAAATGATACATTTGGAACATCGAAAAGATAGAGAAATAGGTTTTCGAGAAGATGAAAGAAAACATGATATTTTGTATGAAATAGTGAATGGTATTGTTGTTTCGAAAGAAGAGAATGTGAATGAATATCGTGAGAAGATGTGGAGAAAGGGAGAAAAATATATACGAAGTGCATTAGGTTGTAAAAGGAGTCATATGAAAATAATGGAAGAATGGATAGAAGAGAATAGAGATGAATATATGTGTATAATGGAAGATGATTTTCGATGGTATCGATATGAGAATATAAAAGAACGATTAAAAGCAATGTTGGAGAAAATGGAAGAAAAAGATAAAGAATGGAGAATATTATATATAACATGTAATAAAAAGAATCGAAAAAGACATCAAAAGGATGATTTTGAAATCGAAAGAGTAGAAGAAGGAGATGGTTTTGCAACCACAGGATATATTCTCAATCCTAAGTATATTCCTGAAATTTTACAAATTTGTCAAAATGAAAAAGAAGAGATAGATGTCATTTATACAAAATGTGTAAAAAATCGATATTCATTGGAACCTTATTTAGGATATCCATGTGAAAGTTTTAGTGATATATTGCAAGAAGATGTTCATTATGATTTTCAATATTAGAAAGATAGAATCTCATAAGATTTGGAAGAGAATGTAAAATGAGGATTTTGAAGGTAAGGATATTGAGGAATATATATTTTATCTGCTTCACTAAAATAAGATGCAAAGAGTGAAAATGAAGAATTAGCACATATCATTATTTTCATTTCGGAAAATAAAAATAATTCCAATTCATCATTTCCTATTAAAAACTCATATTCTTTGGGTATATGTTCTTTTACAATATTTTGTATAGAATATATATTTTTAGAATCAAATAATTTTAAAGATTCTGCATAAGGAATATCATCTGTAAAAAGGATATAAATAGAATTTTCCTTTTCTACAATTTTTGTAATGGCTTGTGTATAATAAGATTTTGGTATATTGAGATGATTATCTTTATGTTTTAAATAATCATCACCTCGTATATGAATACCAATTGGATAAGGTTGAAAAGAAAAAGATTGATAAAAAGAGGTAAGAATGAGTTTAGCAATTTCACGACAAGAAAAGGAAAAATATTTACAAACAGAATCCCATTGTGATTCAAAATAAGATGTTGTTTGAAAATATCCATCGATAGATATTTTATTTTCTTGTGTGTGTTCATTCATCCAAGTATGTATATTTTCTTCATATTGTGGTCTTGATTCTTTATATGTACTCATGGATTGAATCTCTTTTTTTGAAATTTTATACATAGGATTGAATAATTGATATCTACAAACAGAATCACGATAAGTAGATGCATCATATTCTTTTTTATGTTCTTGGTTATGTAATACAACAGGTGTATAATGATATTGAATCGCTATTGAAATTCCAGTACAGACTTGGAATAAAACATTTCCTAAACCGCCATAAGTTTTGATATATAAGAATCTGGATGGAATAGATGAAGGATGTGAAATGGGAATATGATGGGGGATGTGAAAGAATTGAAAGAGATGGGGATATTGAAGAAAATAGGAATGGAGAGTAGAAGATAAGAAGGAATCATCAAAAGAATCTTGTAATTGATATTGATGATATTTGGGAATATATTGTTTAAAAAATTCTAAAAATATTTCTATATTTCCACCAAACAAGGGGATATCAAGTTGTATAGTTGTAGAAGAACTATCAAAGAATGAATATATAGAATTGGGATATGATAAATGATTTTCAAAAGAAGAAAGAAAATGAATATCACTAGGAATAAAATAAAAATTCTGTTTCTTTATCTCTTCTATCTCCTCTCTTCTTTCTAAAATTAAATAGTTAAAGAATTTGGTTAAATGAAGGGGTATATAAAGAGTATGAAAAGGTTGAGATTGTAGATGGATAGGAAAGACGATAAAGTCATAACGAGCAGGAAATTTATGATTAAGAATAAAATCATTTAATTGTTTTGTTTTGTCAGTAAAGAAAATAAAAAATTTGGGTTGATGGGGTAAGAAGAAGGAGTGAATAGAATCAATCCAATGAGGGAGATAATTAAATTGATGATGGTAGAAAGTGGTAAAAATAAGAGTAGAATTTAAAATGGAATTCATGGTTCTGTTTTATGAAACAAATAAAAAAAAAAAGATTATTACGCGGGACAATCGCAATTTACCATTTCTTGAACAAGTTCATCAAAAGTAGTAGAAGGTTTCCATTTTAATTGAGTACGAGCTTTGGTAGAGTCACCGAGAAGTTCTTCTACTTCAGCAGGACGGAAATATTTTTCACTTACAAATATAAGTTCTCTACCTGTATTTTTATCATAACCAATTTCATCAAGACCAGTTCCTTTCCATGCAATATCAAAACCACGAAGTGAAAATGATTTTTCTACAAACTCTCGAACACTATGCATCTCATTGGTAGATAAAACATAATCATCAGGTTCTTCTTGTTGTAACATTAAATACATACCATATACATAATCTTTTGCATGTCCCCAATCGCGTTTTGCATCTAAATTTCCTAAAACTAATCTATTTGTTTCACATCTCACTATTTTTCCAAGACCAATCGTAATTTTTCGAGTCACAAAATTATGAGCACGTCTAGATGATTCGTGATTAAAAAGTATTCCTGAACATGCAAACATATGGTAAGATTCTCTATAATTTTTAGTAATCCAATGAGCATATAATTTAGCAACACCATAAGGAGAACGGGGATAGAAGGGTGTAGTTTCTTTTTGAGGAACTTCTTGAACTTTTCCAAACATTTCACTGGTAGAAGCTTGATAAAAACGAATTTTATCTTGAATTCCGGAAGAACGGATAGCTTCAAGAATACGAAGAGTACCTAAAGCATCCACTTCACCTGTATATTCAGGCATTTCAAAAGATACTTTTACATGACTCATTGCACCTAAATTATAAATTTCTAAACGTTCCATATCAGGATGATTAGTTTTAATTTCATATAATATCTGTAATATATTTGATGAATCAATTAAATCACCATATTTAAGAGTTAAATGAGGATGTTGAAAGATATGGTCAATACGGTCTGTATTTGTAAGTGATGAACGGCGAATAATACCATAAACATGATAATGTAAAGAGAGAAGTAATTCAGCTAAATAAGAACCATCTTGTCCAGTGATACCAGTTATTAATGCAATTTTCATTTAAATGAATATTTAATAATATATAAATAAAAAAAATATATAAATAAACGATAAATAAATAAATAAGATTTTTATGAATAAAAACAAATAATATAAAAAAAAAATATAAAATTTCTTTATAAATATTATATAATAATGGAGTATATAACAATATTAGGGAGTTGCCGTCAAGAATCAATTAATAAATATTATCCGATTTCAAAAATACAGAATCAATTAAATTATCCTCATTACACAAAAGAAATTTTACAAGAAATAAAATATTTAAAAAATAAAAATATTAATTATGATAAAACAAAATATTGTTTTCGAGATGGTTTATTATCAAAATGTAAAATAGGAATTAATGATAATAAATATAAAATGTTAAAAAATGAATTTAATAAAACTACATTATTTTTAATAGAAATTGCAAGTAGAATATCTTATAAATACGATTCATTATATTTACATCATATTGCAGAAGAAGAACAATATAATTTTAATAATAGAAATCAAATCATAAAAAAAGATTTAACTGATGAAGAAATAGAAGATGATATAATTCAAATAAGAAAAGAATTATATCCAAAAAAAATGATTATAATGTCTCATTTTGCAAGCTATAATTATGGAAAAAGATATGAATTAATTCAATTATTAAAAAAAATATGTGATAAAATGGATATTCCATTTATTGATCAAAGTGAAGTATTTGATAAATGTGGTATTGAAAATACTACTTTAAATGAACCTGTATTAGCACATTATAATGATTTAGGAAAATATATAATTGCTGAAATTATAAAAAATAAAATTGAAGAAATAAATAAAAAATATAATAAAATATAAATATTTTATAAATTATTAAAAGGATATCCTTTTAAATATATTTCAGGATTATTTGTATTTTTTTTATCAAGATTTGATGGAATTGGATCTTCTGATAATTCATATTTTTCAATAAATTCTTTTCTTATATAAGTACATTCAAAAACCATTGGGAAATCTTTTCCTTCAACTTTTTGACAACCCTTACAATTATTAACATGTAAATGTACTAATGCATGATTTTTATTTATTTTTTTAAATAAATTATGATAATATAATAATTTATCATGATACCAATGTTTTTTTGTATATAAATGAAATTCAATAACAATTTGTTTTATATTTTTTAAATATTCATCTTTTAATTCATGAATCCATTTAAATTCATGTCCTTCAATATCCATTTTTAAAAATATATCTTTATAATTTTCTAAAAATGGATGTAAATTATTACTGGAATCAATATTTTTTTTTATAAAAAAAATTTTTTTTGATTCTTCAGTATTTTGATGTGGTAAATTATTTATTGTTCCATCAAATGCAAAACAAAAAGTTTTATTATGTATTGATAAAAATTCTTCTTCAAATGATATATCATTTGCTATTCCACAACTTAATAAACAATCATAATTTCCAATATCATCAATAATTATATATCCTCCATCTCCGTTTGGATTTCCAAATCTTTTTTTTATTCCTTTATCAATTTTATATACTTCAAAAGTTTTCAATTCCATTTTATTTTAATATAATATTTATATATATATTTTTTATATATTTTTATATATTTTATTTCGTTTTTTTTTATCTATACTTTTCTCATTCTTCAATAAAGAATGAGTTCTTCATTATTTACAATTGTCGTCACTGGTGGTAATGGATTAATAGGACAAGCACTACAATCTATACAATCTCAATATCCTCTATATAATTTTCATTTTCTTTCATCTAAAGATTGCAATTTACTCTCTTTTGAAGAAACATTTCAAACATTTCAAAAATTAAAACCTCATATTATCATTCATTTAGCTGCAAATGTTGGAGGACTCTTTAAAAATATGAATCAAAAAGTTTCTATGTTCGAAGATAATCTTATCATAAATATGAATGTTCTTAAAGCTGCTCATCAATTAAATGTTCAACATGTCATCTCTTGTTTATCTACTTGTATCTTCCCTGATAAAACTACCTATCCAATTCATGAAAAAATGTTACATGATGGTCCTCCACATCATTCCAATGATGCATATGCTTATGCTAAAAGAATGTTAGAAATACAAAGTCGTTGTTATCAAGAGAATTATGGAAGAAATTATCGTTGTTTAATACCAACCAATATATATGGACCACATGATAATTTCAATTTGGAAGATGGTCATGTAATACCTGCTTTAATTCATCGTTGTTATCTTTGCAAAATGAAAAATATTCCATTTGTGATAAAAGGAAGTGGAAAACCATTACGTCAATTTATTTATTCCTATGATTTAGCAAAATTAATCATGTGGATGTTAGAAGAATATCCTGAAAGAGAACCTATTATACTTTCTGTAGATGAAAAAGATGAAATATCAATAGGAGAAGTTGGAAGATTCATAGCAAAATATATGGATTATGAAAAGATAGAAATGGATGAAAGTTATGCAGATGGTCAATTTAAAAAAACAGCAGATAATTCAAAATTACGAAGTTATCTACCCGATTTTCAATTTACAAATATTGAAAATGGTTTAGAAAAAACAATTTTATGGTTTTTATCTCAATATCCCAATTTACGAAAATGAAGAATCTTCATCCCATGATACACATTCATAATCAATACCATCTTTTAATAAATTAGGTAAGGGAACAAATACATTATCATGTTTATACCAAGAAGAGGGAATATATACTTTTTCAATATGTTGATTTCCTAAATAACTACTCCATAAAGAAAAAGTTGAATTTGATAAAATGAGAATATCACAACATGATAAAAGATATAATTCTATTTCATCATGAGAATAAGGTAATTGAAAATTAAATATTTCATGAGAAAAAAGTATAGGATATTTTTTAATAAATGTCATATTTGATTTTACATAATCAATGTCATCTGTAAATAAAATACATTCATATTTATCTTGATGATATTGTAATCCTATTTTTTCAAAACATTTTTCAAAATATGAATTAGGAATATTTTGATAAAGATGAGATAATGTGAGATAATCATTTCCACGAATATGTATTCCTATTCTCTTTTTAAAAATATGATTATTTTTCCATTTATCAAAATAAATTTTTATTTCATTAATACATTGATGTTCATGTTGATTCCATATTTCTTCAAATTTATTTTGATATCGTAATATATTTTGAAAATAACCTTCGAACATAATTGTTTTCTTTTGATTTATCAAAGTATCTATATTAAAATCATTTTCATATATTTTTAAATGTAAATCACAAGAAGAGATAGGTAAAATAGGAAGTGAATAAAATAGATGATATTGATGAATCCATTTTCGATGATGAGATTCTTTTTCATCAAATATATAAAAAACATGTTTTTGAAAAGTATTTCGAATCCATTCTCCAAAAAATGTTTGATAACATAAATTTCCTAATCCACCTTTACATATTATATATATCTTTTCTTCATTTTTCAATTGATTATGTATTTCTATTGATTTCATAAAAGAATATGAATAAGTATTAAGAATATGTCTTGGAAATAATTTTTGAAAAGGAAAATAAGATGATTTTACATAGTAAGAAATAAAAGGAGATATAACTATTTTACAATGTAATTCTTTGCATTGTTGCAAAAATAAAAAATCTTCAAAAGAATCATTTTCAAATTTTAATTGAGGAAATTTTTTTAATAATGAAGTTCGAAGACAAAAACTTATTCCCACTTGCATCTTTTGTATATCATTTTGATATTCTGCTGGTAATACCCTCATATCTTTATATATCATTCGAAATACAATGACTTCTACATCTTCATTTATTTCTAATTCTTGGTTTAAATAATTAATGTAATAAGGTGATATCGTATCATCATCATCTACAAAACCTATCCATGGTGTTCTAACATGAGAAAATGCATAATTACGAACTTTACCTGCATGATTTGAAGAAGAACCAGTTTTAGGTATTTCAAATATACGAAAGTTAGATGGTAATTGTTTTAAATATAAATTTAAGATTCCATCAAATAGAATGATAGATTCCCAATTGGATTGTTTTAATTTACGAAGAGATTGAATGGTTTGTAAAATAGAGGGTCTTCCAATGGTTGGAGTAATAAATGTAATAAGATTTGTATTCATATTAAAGAAAAGAAAGAAATGAAAATACAAAATTATTCTCAAGAACAAGAAAAAGAAAACCATGAATATTTTTTAGAAGATATTTCTGGAATACGAACTTTATAATTGATATACCAAGGTGAAAAAATAAATTGATAAAAACGATATTTCCATTTTTCTTTATTTTCAAGATTCATTTGATGAAAACATAATTGAGTCCATTGTATATACATTTCTTCCAATTCTTGCAATGCATTATAAAAATGAATGAATTGTGTCATTTTCATTTTATCCAATTTTATATATTGTTTGATTCTTTTTTTGATTTTTTGTTCTTTTAATTCTAATATACATTCAATATCTTCATTTAAAGATTCTTTTTCTACATAAAAGATTTCTTGAAAAATCATATAAAATTGAAAATAACAAACCATCCATTGTAAAAGATAAGGAAGAAAAGTCAATGTAGAAATATCATTTTGTTTTATTTTTTCCAATAATTGTTTCTTCTCTTGTTTTGTAAGAAGAACATGATATAATATCCATGAATAAATTTCTTGTTTCGACAATTCTTGATGTTCATTTTGTTTTTGAATATAATCTTGTATCTCTTCCAATATCCATTGTTTTGAATCATACACAGATAATGTAAGTAAAAAAGTATTCATGATTGGTTTTTTTAAATAAAGATGAGATGGAATAGAATCCATATCAAATCTTTCTAAAGTCAATAAATAAGGTTTTCGTAATTCTTGATAAGTATTCATATCTCTTACTTTTTTTTATATTCAAACTTTTTTCATTTTACGCAAAAATTAGATTTAAAAAAAAACAGATTCTTTATATAGAAAAATGTCTCATCCAAGTATTTCTAAACAAAATGATGAACAAGAATTTTTATTACAAAAAAATTCAAATCGTTTCGTCATGTTTCCCATTCAATATCCTGATATCTATCAAAAATATTTAGATGCTCAAAGTACTTTTTGGACTGCTGAAGAGATAGATTTATCGGCAGATGAGAAAGATTGGTCTAAATTAACTAAAGATGAACAATATTTCATTAAACATATTATTGGATTTTTTGCGGGAAGTGATGGAATTGTCAATGAAAATTTAGCAAATCGTTTCCAACGCGAAATTGAAATCCCTGAAGCACGTGCTTTCTATACTTATCAAAGTTATAATGAAACTATTCATTCTATAACTTATTCTCTCTTGATTGATACTTATGTGAAAAATCCTGAAGAAAAACATCGTATTCTTAATTCCATTGAACATATACCATGTGTAGCACAGAAAGCACAATGGGCATATAAATGGATAGAAAATCAAGAAGTAAGTTTTGCAACCAGATTAATTGCATTTGCGATAGTAGAGGGTATATTCTTTTCAGGAAGTTTTTGTGCAATTTATTGGTTAAAGAAGAGAGGATTGATGCATGGATTAACATTTTCCAATGAATTAATTAGTCGTGATGAGGGATTACATTGTGAATTTGCTTGTCTGTTATATTCAAAAATACAAAATCGCGTAGATGAAGAGGTATTTTATGAAATTATACGAGAAGCAGTAGCGATTGAAAAAGAATTTATTAATGAATCATTACCATGTGCATTAATAGGAATGAATAAAGAATTGATGACACAATATATAGAATTTGTAGCAGACCGATTGAGTGTTCAATTGGGATATGAGAAGATATATCGAGTGGAGAATCCATTTGAGTTTATGGAATTAATTTCATTACGACCCAAGACAAATTTCTTTGAGAAGAAGGTGGGTGAATATAAAAAATCGACAATATCGATGGTAGCAAAAGATGTAGAAATCAATGATGATTTTTAGAACATATAAAGTTCGATATCATTTAATTTTTCTTCTTTTTTTATTTTTGAAGATGCATCAATATTATTGGAACAAAAATGGAATTCGTAATTTCTATATTTCATCGTTAATTCATCCATGAAATCAATTCCATAATATTGAAAAAGAGATTGTACATATTTTTTTTCAAAATCGATAAGATATTTATAATAATTTTCTTTTTGATAAATGATTCTTTTTTTCAAATTTGTATCTTTATATGAAAAATTTCGTATAAAACTTGCATATTTAATTTTAGGAATATCATAGGTTGTATCATAAAATTGAAATCGATAATTATATCCTTTTTCATGATAATCAAGAAACAAACATTCATTTTCCAATAGGAGAGAACATTTATTTCTTTGAAATGTCATTACATATTGATAAATTTGAAAATTGGGAATTCCACAAGATGTGAGACTTATTTTGATAGGAGAGGAATCTTTATTTGCTTGAATATATTTTTCATCTATCTTTTGGAGTATAGAATGAACATCAATTTTTTTGATTTCTTGAATAAATTCCATTCTTTTTTTTTCAAAACTTGTAAATAATTTGAGAAGTGATAATAATCGAAAACATTTTTTATCACGAAGAGTAATTTTTCCATTTATCATATTTTTTATTATATTTGGTGTATCAAATTGATATATCCTTTCTTCTTTTTCATCATCATTCTTCACAATGATAAAATCATGTATATGAAATATATGTTCTATACAAGGTTGTAAAAAAGGATAAAATAATTCAATTTCATTTTTTTCATTAAATTTGATATCATCATCTTTGAGTAAATGTATTTGTTGATAGTTATCTTGTAAATTCCAACAACAATCTTGAAACCACATTTCCATCTTTATTTATTCTTTTATTCTTTCTTTTTTATTTTTTTACATTTCTTTTTTGTAAAAAATTAAATATTCAAAAATATGCATTTTACTCTTTATTTACGAGTAGTACGCTTAGAGCGCTTCTTGGTTGAACGCTTCTTTGCACGTCTCTTCTTCTTTCCACCATCCTGATTATCATTGTTGTTGTCATTGTTGCGGTCTTTACGGTCACCTCCAGTCTTCTTATAAGTTTTCTTAGCAAGTTTGAGGATATCTTTGAATTCCATCTTAGGATTCTCTTTCATAGTCTTTTTCACATGAGTGAGCCAAGGATTCTCTTTTTTAGCCATTTTCTTTATATACTTATAATTGAGAAAAAAACGAATCCATCTTGAAAAAAATAAAAGATAAAATTTTTTCTTAATGTTCATTTGAATCTTCTGTAAATAAAGATTTCGAATATTGTTCTAAATTCTTATTTTTGATTCTCTTTTCATTATGTTTCATATAATTTTGCAAATATCCACTTCGTATTGTTTTCGATAATTTTTCCCATTCATCTCCAAACATTTCTATCGGTTCATCTTTAATACCAAATAAAGATACACTTCCTGAATCATTCACTTTACAATAAGGTCTTTGTGTTTTTGTATTGTCACGTAATTGAATTAAATTTAATGCTTCATGAATCGATAATTCATTTTTTTTCACAGAATGTAAAATTTGATTTAATTCTTGATAAGCAGATAAAGGTTTTATTCTTTTCTTATTTTCAACAGAAGATTGGAATTCACTTTCCATTTTCTCTTTATTCAAAAATAAGATTTTCTTTATATTGATTTATAAAATCAATAAAATGAAATTTGAATATAAAATAAAATCTATTATTTTGTAGAAAAGGATGGAAGTGAATCGAACGCCATTTCAATATGAGAATGAGGATTTTATCTTATTCTTTTGTAAAAATGAAACTGAATTGCAAAAAATACATGAATTTATGAAAGACAAAGAAGAAAAATGGGTGCGTTGTATGAAGGGAAATGAAACGCGTTATGAATGGGAATCTTTATCTTCTTTTTTCTTTCAGGAATATATTGATTCTTTAAATATGGAAGAGTATATAAAGAAATGCAGATATGTGATAGATTTGGAGGGAGAGGATGATTATATGGAATATATAGAGAGATATCGTAAAAAGGTATATATGGGGAATGAATTTCAAAAAGATGATTTAGAGAGAGTGATGGGGATGAGTGAGGAGGAGAATTGGGAAGAATATAATAAACGTAAAATGGAGAGGGTGATGCAAAAAGAGGAAGATAAGAATGTGATAAAGATAGAGAAGAAGATAGAAGACCCCATGAAAGGGAAACAAGAAAAAATGGAAGGATTGCATGTGATTACTTATGTAAGAAGGATGGAAGGAAATGATATCTATTTTCAGTTGCAGATAAAATGTATATTGGAGAATTATAAGAGTAAATATGTGGAAAATATGATAGTAGTAGGAAAAGGAATAGAAGAAACATTTCGCAAAATGGAATTTGAGAAGATAGAAGGAAAGAAGTTAATCTTGATAGATGATGATGATGATAATATTACATTTCAAGATTTATTTTATATTGCAAATCAAATTTTTGAGAATCAGATGGTGATGTTAATAAGAGCAGATATGATATTTTTGCAAAATGAAAATATAGAGAATTTACAATATGAATTTATGTTGCATGAGAAGAAGGTATATTGTTTGACGAGAATAGAGAGAGATATACAGGGTAAATTTATAAGAATACCACCTAATCAAAATTTATTTGGGGGAGTGGAACAGGATGCATGGATATTTAAAACACCGATAGAATGTAAGAATGAGAAAAATATAGAATGTATGAAAGATGTTGATTTTAATGAAAGATTTAGTGAATTATATATGAATCGATATTTGGTGACACATGGATATGAATTAATGAATGATATTCGAAATTATAAAATCATACGAGTAAATTTATATCCAGATATTACAAGACGTGATTTAATTAAAAATCCATCGAAAAGAATTGAAGATGAAAAGATATATTTATTGCCTGAATATGAGATGTTAGAGAATATGTCGATAGAACAATTAGTATTATCTACAGGAGTAAAACAAGAAGAATTATATGAAATAAAGAAAGAGATGATGAATCGTTATTTTATGAAATATTTACGATAATTCTTGTAATTTAGGTTTTTGAATAGATGCACTAAAAACAGGTTGAATATGTATAATTTCTTTTTTTTGTTTAATTCTATTTGCTTGAATCAAATAGAAGATAGTAAATAAAGTACCACCTGTTAAAATACCTACAAAATTAAAGAATGGATTTTGTTTAGATTTGATATATTCATCTGCAGAATAACTTTTCGAAGTACAACTTACTTTTGTAAATCCTTTATCGATAATTAATTTAATAAAATTTGAGAAGTATAAAGAAATGGATAATGCAATGGTAGTGATAACAATGGATTTAACAGCAATATATTGATTGGCTAATTCAGGTGAAGAAGATTCATCATCGATACCTAATTTTTGGAGAGTTGAAGTTTGTATTTTTGTATCAATGTATTTTTTTAAATTTTCTTCAATATAAAAACGGAAAAAGTTATGATAGAAACCTAAAAAGACGGCAGGAAGGATAGCCATAAAAAAGATAAAATAATTATTTTTGATAGAAATCCATCCGGGTCTTTCACCACGAAGAATGAGGAATAGAATAAAAGAGATAAGAAGGAAGAAGAAGAAGAATCGAATAATTTGATAAAGAAGGATATTATTATTTTTGATTTGATTCCAAAGAATAATTAAAGATAAGCTCATTTCTATAAAATAGAGTGATAATTTTTGGAGAAATGAAGTAAAAAATCCAAAGAAAGAATAGAGAATGAATTTGAAAGATTGGAATATGGAAAGAATGTTCATTGCATTAATACTTTTATTTTTATGGATTTTCTTTTTTGGTTTCCTTTATATGCATACAAAAACAATCAAATATCGAAAAATTATTTTTCCTATTGATGATTCAATTCCACGATATCAAGAAAATCAAGATAAATATAAAATTAAAGAATGTAAAGATTTATGTAAAAATCATGTATGCAGAGAATATCAAGAACAAGTCAAAAAATATGGACTATGTAAAAAATGTGAGAGTAAAGGATTATGTTATCAACCTTTTGGTGGAGGATGTGAGCCATGCATACAAAAAAAATCATGTGAAGAAGTGTATGGATGTGAAGGTGGATTACCGATAGACCCAATGAAACAGGAATGTAAGAAATGTTGGGCGAAAATATATTAATGTAAAATAGGAGATGAAATTCAAGAATCATCAAAATATATATTTATTTTTCTTTATCATTCTACTTTTTTTTGTTATCTATCGAATGTTTTGGATAAATCGAGAAGATTTCAATTTGCAAAATTTGAGAGAATTATTAACAAAGAATTTAAATCAAAGTGTAGTAACAATCATGAAGATTCCACCTGAACAAATAAAAAAAGAAGATTGTTCCATAAAATGTGATGCACAATCTTGTAGAATGATGGAAGAGATGGAAAAGAATCTTAAAAAATGCGTTGAATGTCATAAGAATCCCAAAAAATGTTTTCGAAAATCTATTATTGGAGGAAATTGTGATGATTGTTTAGAAGGAGAAGAACAAATTAAATGTAATGATACACGAAATTATGGATGTTCCCCACCTCATAATATACAAAGTTATGATGGTACATTACCCTATTTTATTCAAATACCGGATGAAAATTTAAATAGTCCATTTGATAAAAAATGTGTATTCTGTTGGGAATTCAATGAATATATCTAAATTTATCTTTTCAAAGAAATCCATTTCTTTAAGTACTCTTTCATTTTATAAAATAAAATGAATATAAAATATTATATGATTTCTTTAAGTACTATTCCATTTGGGGAAATTTGAAGGGTATTTGCCGAGAGTTTTTTCGAAAGATAGTTTTGCGTTGTTAGCTATATCCGCATTGCAATTTTTCGAGAATAGAATCGGCTACTTTACTTTCAAATAAAGAATTTTATAAAATGAACCGGTTTCTATCTTTCGTTTTCTTTCTATCAAATTTTATTTTTGTTCTATTCTCTACTTTTGATTCTTACTCACGAATCATACTCTCCGAAAATATCCCGCAATATATCTTTTCTTTAAGTACTTTTTTTATTTGTAGAAAATAAAAATTAATAAAAAGAAATATAAAAATGGGGAAATGAAAAATGAGAAATAAGGATATAAAAAAAATAGAAAAGAAAGAGAGAGAAAATGAGTCGTATTCTGTTACCTGTTGTTTATCAAGAAACAACGAAACAACTTTCTTTTTATGAAAATGAAAAAATAGGTAGAATTCAAGAATCTATATTATATTCTTTTTCATTAATGATTTATAATATAGAATATACACAAGTAATTTGGGAAGATGGTAGTAATATGATAATGGGTGAAGAATCAATGTCATTTCATGAAACTTGGAAATCATGTTTGCAAAGAAATCAAAAAGAGGGAATGTTGATTCGACGAATTGAAATTTTGGATAGAAAGAGAGATGAAAAAGGAAATGTCATTAAAGAAAATAAAATTATTGATAAATATCTTCAATTTGAACAAAATCATTCCAATCAAGATTTTATGCAATCTTGGAATATTCCATTACAGCATTTTTCAAATCCATCACCCAATATTACATTTCGTAATTTTGAATCCAGTCTCTTTCAAGATTTATTACAACCCAATATCCTTCAAAGACTCTCTCAACATATTCATACAAATCGGGAACATGATACCGAATCCATTTCTACCGAAAGTAGTGAAGAAGAAGATGAGGAGGAAGGGGAAGAAGAGGAATTTTTAGAAATTCGAAATGAATATAGTGAGCAAGATGGAAATACAATGAATATTCAAATTTCGGGAACTTTACAATCTTCAAATCCATTATTTCAACTTTTAGAACAATCTTTTCAACAATTATCCAGAGAAGGTTTAACTACAAATATTACAATTGATGAACAACAACAAGAAGAATCAAAAGAAGAAAATATAGAAACTGATACAGAACCTGAAGTAGAAGAAGTAAAAGAAGATGAAGATGATTTACCACCTCTTTTAAATGAACATGGTATTGAAGTAGAAAGAGAGAGTCGTAGATTACGACGTACAAATTTATTTATGAATCGTTTAACTCATTTACGAGAAAGGAATTTCTTTGATACACCTCGAGTTGTTCGGTTGCCTATGTATGATAATAGTTTTATTGAAGATACACAATCAATGAGAGTATTAGAAGATTTTATGACAAATTTATTTGGTTCAGGACATTTTGAATTTGCACCTTCTCAATTTGATGATGATGTAAAAGTTGTGATTAGTGAAGAAGAATTTGAAAATCTTGGTCATCAAACATATCAAGATATTGAAGATAAAGAAAAATATAATCAAGAATGTATAATTTGTACAGATAATTTTTGTGAAAGTGATAAAGTATTGAAAACAAATTGTGGACATATTTTTCACAAAGATTGTATTCATCCATGGTTGGTGAAAGAGAGTACATCATGTCCAATTTGTCGAAAAGAAATTGTCAAAGGACATCCTAATTTGTAATTTTCTTTTTTGAAAACAAATATAAAAAAAGAACAATCAATCTTATAAAAAAATGAATTTATCACTCTTTCAAGAAAATACAAAAGGACCCAAAGATTTTAAAATTGTACATGTTGCACCTGATGGTTCTTGTTTATACCGTTCTATGATTCGATTTTTAGTCGATTCTCAAAAACATTTTTATGAAAATCCTCATTTCTATAAGATTTTCTCTTCACAAGATATCAAAGAAGGAGGTGCTGCAAAAAATCTTCAAGAAGAAATTAAACAATGGATTGTCCTTCACAAAAATGATTGGTTAGAACCCTTCATGAATTTTGAAGGAACGATTGAAGATTTATTATTAATGGACCACGAACATGTTCATTCAATTGAAATGTATGAAGATTTATATAGTATTTATGCCGGTGATGATAATTTCTTTATTGATAAGAATGAAGAAAATGGTAAAATGGAAAAGATATATATACCAAGTCGTTGGGGAGGTTTAACGGAATTATATGCATTTCATAAGATGTTTGAAATTACAATTGAACAGTGGATTTGTAAAAAATGGAATCAACGAAAAAAATGTATTCAAGATTGTAAATTTGAAAAATGTGAAAAAGAAGGAAGATATCAATTGTTACAAAGAATAGGAGATGAAGAAAATACAATTAAAATGAATATACTTTATTTTGATAATGGAAAAACATATAGTCGTCATTATGTATATCTTCGACCAATATAAAGAAAAAGAAAAGAAAGAAAGAAAGAATGAAAAGATGGGAAGACCTAAAAAAGTAGTTGAAGAAAAACATGAAGATGTTGTGGAACCTAAAAAGAGGGGAAGAAAGAAGAAAGTAGAAGAACAAAATACAATCATTGAAGAGATAACAGAAGTGAATAAAGAAGAATTTAAAATAGAAGAAGAAGTAAAAGAGATAACAACACAAATAGAAGATTTAACATTGGAAGAAGAAGAAGCGAGAGATGAAAAACGAATTGAAAAATTATATCGAAGATTGCAAATATCGAATCAAGAGAAAAAAGTAGAAGAAGAGAAAGTATATTATTTGTATATATATCCATTTGGTGTAAAAGGAGATACACCTGAAGATTCATTTTATAAAAAATATATGAAAAGTTTTTACCAAGTTTTATTTTACAAACGATATCAAAATGTTTGTTATATGGATGAAATAGAAAGAAAAGATATTGAATATGAAGATGAATGGGAAATGATTAAAAATAAACAGAGATGTATTCTTCGTAAAATGAAAAATCCACCCAATCAAGAAGAATATATACGAGATGAATGGATACAATGGTTTTTTGAATATCGTAAAACGGAAGATGTTCAAAATGAAAAAGATATTTATCAAAAAATACTCTATCGAGAAGAATATTTGATTGAAACAAAAGAGAAGAAAGAAAGATTGTGTATAGATAATTCATTATTATTAAATAGAATATTATATAAACGAGTGGGTGATATGTTAGAACCAAGTGAATGGACAGTAAGAGATATCTTTGAAAAAATGATGGAATGAGACAAAAAGTGAAAAAGAAGATGGATATAAAGAAAATGGATGAATAAAAAGAAGAAATAGAATGGAAGAACCAACATTTGAATATGAGGAAGTTGAGACAAGAAGAGATATTCTTTATGAAAGAGAATTGGAGAATCAATGGGAAAAGACATTAGAGAGATTGCAAGAGATAAGAAATGAAGAATTTGAAATAAATGGATATGTACATCAAAAATTTATAAAAAAAGAAAAAGAACATAAAGAATTGAAGATAGAGATGATGAAACATCAAAAGATGATGCGAAAACAAGTATTATTAAATAGAAATCGTTCTGCAAAAAATGACCATTATGAATCACAAACAGTATTTGAAAATGAACCAGATATATTAAATGATGATATATTTATTCCAGTAGAAGGAAATATTGAAGTAAAAACGAAGAAAGAGAAGATAAAAGTGGAGGATTTATCTAAGGATGAATTGAATCAAAAGATAAGAAATTATATTGAAAGAAAGAAGTATGTATGGGACCAAGATTGTGAAAGAAAATGGATGAAATTATGGGAACAAGAAGGTATTGATTGGAACAAACAAATCACATTTTCAACTGAAGGAGATATAATACGAATAAAATGTATTCATAAGACAGAATATGGTGAGTTGAAGATAGAAATAGAAAATGAAAAAACAATTACGAAAGAGGAGAGGAATGTACAAGAGAATCGTAGAAAGATATTAAAACGTTTTGCATAATTTGTATAAAAATGAAATAGAAAGATGATGAATTTGAAGAAGAAATAAATTTATGGAATGAATAAATTTATTTATTAACTATAGATAATATAGGAATGGATATCTCGAAAATAAAAATTGAATCCAGTTATTTGTATATTTTAGGTATAATAATTCTATTTGTAATTATGTATCAATATTCCATGAATGGTTTTCATCTTCCATCTTTTTCTAAAAAAACAGAGACTCCTATGAAAACGGAATCGAATGATTTGATTGAAATTCTTGATAAAGAAAATCATCAACCCAAAGATTATATTGATATGGTAAATAATATAGCTTATCAAGGAAATGGACCTATATTAACCAAAGAGAATCAAACACAATATGATTTTAAGAAATTATTGAAAAATCTTGAACAAATGAATCAAAGAAAAAGAGTTCAATTAAAAGGATTAACCAATTATCAATCTTATACACAAACAACAACTCAAGATAGACTTCGAATGGATTTAGACCAAATTACAGAAAAATTAATTCCTATTTTAAATAGTGAAAATACTTATGATTTTTCAAAAACAAATTATGGAGATGTAGAAGTATGGACAGATAAAGAAAATAATGAAGAAATTAAATATGAACTCTTCCTTTGGGATAAAAAACATTTCTTCGAAATTAAATTCCTTGTTCATGTAGTCAAATTTGTTGATAAAAAATATGCTGGTCATTACGGTGTCAAAAAGAGCCCTTATTTATTCCCCACTTATTTTATTGGTTATCCATGCAAAGACCAATTGATTCCTCCTCCTGACCAAGTCATTACAAGTGGTAATGTATCCAATTATCCTGAAGGAATTTGTACAAATGACCCTCTTCCAATTCAATATTTATATATTAATCATGTAGATATTTGGAATAGCACATTGATTGTAAATTATGCAAAGAATATGTATCCTTATCCTGTTATGAAAATAAGTGAGAAACCAAATGGAATGGGAGGTATTACTGATTCTAAATTAGAATATATTGGTGTAAAAGGAGATAAGAATCCCATTTATCAAATTGCAAAAGATTATAACAAATGGATTCGACTTGATAGCGAACCCTCGTGGGAAGGACAATATCCTTGTAAAGAACCTCCTTTTAATAAATGGAATGATGAAGGTATTTATTATTATGAGAAAGGACAAGGTGCTATACCTGAAGGTAAATGTAAATTAACTTGTGCAGGTACAAGATGGTCTTCTATGAATGAACCTCTTCAACCTAATTTTTGGGTTTCGAATTATCAATCACAACCTTGTGGAGAAAATTTCTGGTTATTCGACAATGCTCGTGGATTACCCGGTGTATTCTTCGGTGGTGGAAAGAAATAATCTTTTTTCTTTTTTATTTATTTTTCTTTTTATGAAACATCTTTCATAAAATCAAATTTTAAAATACAAACAAAATTTACAAAATCAATAATTACGAAAATAAACATAATGGATTCTTTAATACTTTCTTTGTTGTCTTCTTCTTCTCTATCATTTCCTCTTTCTTATCCTCTTTTATCTCATCCTCTTCTTGAAATACACATACTCCTACATCTATTTCATAGTTTTCATCACTATCATAAATTACTTGTGTTTGTGGATGAAATTCTTCACTCCCAAATAAACATCCCGTTGGTAAATCATCTTCCATTTCATCTTCATCCTTTTTTCTCTTCGATACTTTCTTCTTTTCCACTTTCTCCTCCTTCATTTCTTCTTTTTTTTCTTTTGTTGTGACAGACTCCACCTTGTAAAAATCCCTCATATCCCTATCTTGACTCTTCTTCTGCGGTTGTTGCATCAATACCTTCTTCTCTTCCTTCTCCAACGCCTTCTCCATCTTTTTCCTATCTCTTATACTCTTTATATAATCCTTACATGCCTCTACACCCAATCTTCTATATTTCAATACATCATCCCAAAATTCCCTCAATACAGGCAAATATTGATATAACCATTCTTGATTTCGATACACTGGTACACATGATACCTCCTCCAAATACCAATATGTATATGCCGATACAAACTTTGTTGCATGACCCTCATATTGCCTCTCCACCATCCTCTTCCATATCACATACTCATCTCCCATTATTCCTATTGGGGAATATTCATAACTTGTTGAATTATCTGTACTATCATATATCTCTGCTACGAATCCCTTCTCCATACCATTTGAATGACATGAATAATCACCCTCATAATTATCTTCCAAATATTCCGCTTCAGTATATTCAATCAATTTACATTCCAAAAAATCACATCTATCCAATTCAGCTACCTCCAATTGTCCTTGCATTTGATGATAATAATATCTTGGTGGTTCCCCTGTTATAACTCGACTTGTTGGACACTTAATCTCTAACATCACTCCATCTGGTGTAATACCATCAGGACTTGCACCAAAAAATGAAAATGTATGATGCCGAATACATCCAAATTCAATCACTTGCACACCATTCCTCTTTTGATATATCATATTCGCAACTTCCTCATATTTCGTTCCAAACATCATCGCTGATGATTTAAAAAACTTTTGATTTGCATCCACCTTATTTAACAATACACTCTCTCTATCCTTGTAAGCACAATCTCCAAATATTGAACCAAAATCACTCGCTGTCACCATCGATTCTCTCATCCTATACCACTCCGGTGTTCTCTGTTCTGGTTGAGGTATCTGCATTAATCTCTGTACCTGTTCCCTCAAATACTTCTGTCTCGCTGGTGTTGGTCTCGGTAACTCATGATGATATACAAATTTTAAATTACGACTCATCTTTTCTATATTATTATAGAAACTTCTTTAAATTGAAAAAAAATTATAAAAAAAGAGTACTTAAAGGTCATCATGCTCACCCACATTATCACCGTAATTTCCATCACCTAAGATTTCATCACTTGCTTCCATTGCTTCTTCATCAACAACTTCTCCTAAACGATTTTCTTCCATTTCAATCATTTCATCTTCTAACATATCATTTTCAAGTTGTTCCACAAGTTCTTCTCTTTCAGCTTCCGTTAATGTTTTTCCTTTTTTCATATATTCTTGTGTAACTTTCTCACGTAACATATCACGTCTATCTTCAGCAGACATATCCTCATCCAATACCTCTTGTTCTTTTTCATTCTCTTCTTCCGTTTCCTTAATTTTTAATCCTGTCTTTGTTTTCATTTGACTCATCGAATATACCTTTAAGAAATAATTATCAAGACCTGCATCTTCATCACGTATCATTTTAAGACGATTCTCTAATATCTCTTGAACCATTTGATTCTTATAATTTTCAACTTCTTTTGTACATGTATCATAAAACTCTTTATCTCTCTCCATAATCGAAAATATCACAAGATAAAAATCTACAATATTTTTACATTTTCTTGATGTTATCTCTCTTGCTCTCATCTCATCTCCATCCTGAGGTGTCATATCTTTTACACAAACCAAAAATCGATTTAATTGTTGTACTAATAAAAGTAAAATCACTTGAGATGCTTGATTATTATCAAAATTTGAAGGTTGAATAATATCAGTATAGGTATGATTATAAATAGGATTTTTACCATAAATAGAATCAATTTCATAAGAAGATTGGTCAAATACTAAATCTTGGAATGAAGAACGAACATCAGGCATCATAAATTTCTGTATTAAATTATATTCTTTATATATCTCTTCTTGCACTTCTTTAGATACTTTTTCAGTTGTATATTCTAATTCTACAATTTTATCTTCAATCGTATAATTATTTTGTATCATGGATAAATAAGTACGGAAATATAAATTATATACACGTTTTATATAATGCAAACGATTGGCTTCTTTGCGTAATTGTTGACGAATCTTTTGAGGATTAGATTCTCCTTTCTCAGGATTAGGAACAAATGTATCAAAAATTCCAAGATTCTCTAATAAACGAATACATTTCATCTGGAAATCACTATCAGACACTTTATTTAATACAGTTGCTATATTCTGCACAAAACGACTAATCTCCTGACGCAAACTATTCTCTGCTTCTTTCTTCAAATCTTCATATCTCATCTCTTTTCTTACTTTCTCCTCATTATCTACCTTCTCTGGAATATGGGTATTCAATTTCTGGATTTCATTCATCAAATTTTTAAATTCATCTTTTGTATATTGTTTCGACAATATCTGTTCTTTTGTCTTTCCCGTTTTCACATCTCTCGCCTTATTTCCTTCTCCTACATATTCCCTCATCGTTCCTTTATACTTTCCCTCATCTACATAAATTTTAAACTTATCCTGTATAATAGATTGTGTAATAGTATCTTCATCACCTACAATAATAGGATTAAAAACAAAAGGATAAGGGTCTTCATTTCGCAAATAACAACGAGACATAGAACTGGATTCAAGAAAATAAAGATGTAAATATTGAGATAATTCTTTTGCTTCATTCATATAATCTTCAATCGTAGGAACAGATTCACTACTTTTTTGAATATAATAGTAATAATCCATATATACTTCCAAATCCACTAAACAACAATATTTTTCCAAAAAAGAAGATGATTTCTCTAAATAAGGGTCTTTTTCAATAAATTCTTGAATTCGTAATTTAATCTGTTGTCCCACATAAAACATACGTTGCATTAATTGATTTAATAAAACATCCACTTCCTCTTTTGTTTTCGATTTATTTAATAAATCTTTAAAATTAGGGGAAATAGAAGGAACTTCATCATAAATATGTCTTTTTAATATTTTAGGTTCATCACCATCTAAATAGACAACTTTCTTCTTTTTTAATTCTCTATCATATTCAATCTTCTTTTTAAAAAGGTCTTGAATGGAAACAAATTTCATAAAATCACGATAAGCCATTTCAATAGCATCTTCAAATGCTTTCTCTTCACTCTGCACTAATTCATCTCCCGTAAATCTTACAAATTGTAATTCTTTGAAAATACATGCTAAATAACTAATTCCCTCTTTTCCATCAAACGAAGAAAATACACAAATAGATTCTTTTGCACTTCGTGTATAACTTGGTATTGATGTTTGAATGGTTATCAAAAATCTTGATGCTACAATAGCTCTCCATTTAATTTTCATATATTCTTGATAAGATTGTTTAAATAAACCTTTCTCTTCCATCAATTGTATCTGTTTCTCTTTGAAACCTTTGGTCTTCTCAAAATATGATTTTCTTGCTTGTATATATAATGCCTCAGGTAATATCTTTTGTATTAATTGTATGCTATCACGTATAATATCAATTAATTCATTTGTTGTAATCGTGACACCGGTTTTTTGACATAAAGATGATAAAACAAAATCACAAACTGTTAATACCTTTCCACTTGAATCTAATGTAAATCCTTTCTCTAATAAAATCTTACGGAAATCACTTCCATGACAATCAAACACTTGATTCATCTCTATCTTTCCTTTCTTCTCCTCATCATCCGTCTCCAATACATCACGACTTACTATATGTGCTCCTGAACTATGATATCCCTCTACTATATCAAAATCTGTATATTGTAAAGATTTACCACAATGATTACATGTTATCATATCATGGTCTGCATCACCACCATCACCAAATACAGTTAATTGTTCTTCAAGAAGCATTTGACGGCGAAGAATGTTAGTGGAACGAGAAATGCGGAAATCATACATGGAATGACCGCATATACCTTTAATTTTTTGTTTGAATTTTTTAGAATAGACATCTTTTCCAATGAGAAGACCATCTTTATCGATGAGTTGGAAAATGAAATCTTTTTTCAAATCGTCATTGGGGATATGATTGATAGAAAAAAGAAGATTTTCTAAATCTTGGGAATCTTGTAATTCAATGATTTCATTCTTTTTTTCTTTTTCATTCGTTTCATTTTTCTTTGCTTCATTCTCTTCTTTCTTTTTCTCTTCGCGATTGATTTCTTTTTGATTGACTTTCATTTCATTTTCAATCGATTTGATATCTCGACTAAAATATTTAAATAAAATGACTTCCATCATATCCTCCAAACTCTTTTTATATTTCTTCTTCTCCACATATTCTTCTAATTCCTGAAATTCAATTGTTACTCCATCCATATTTGCTATTTTATCTCTTAAACGTCCTATAATTCTGGTATCACATCCAGTTTTATCACGATAAACACAATCAAAAGAATCTAAATCAATTTCTTGAATATTCGTTTCACCAAATTCACATAAATAACGAATTTGATTATATTTAGGAAGTAAATCAGATTTTACCCATTTATCTTTATCACTCCAAATATAAATCTTATCATCAACTAAAGCCATTACACCATCTTTCTTACCTTGTAAATCTTCTTTTTTACCATTTATCACTTGAAATAATTTATCTTCTGTATAAAAAACAGATAAATTGGGTAAATAATAGATAACTTTTCCATCTTGTTCTACTTTTAAAGAAGTATCATCATAATTACTTACTTTTGCATTTTCAGGAATCACAAGAGCTTGATAATGATATAATTTACATACTTGATTGGCTCTTTTTGTTTCCATTTCTTTTTTGAGAATTTTGTCTAATTCTTCTCGATTTTTGGATGTAAGTGATAAAATAGATTGAATATATTGTTTGGAATGTTTCTCATAAAAATAATCCATATTTTCATAAAGTACATAAGTTATATATAAACTTCCATGGTCTATTTGTGATAATACCCAATCAAATCTTCCAAAAATACTATCTTCAGGTTGATGAAAATGAATATATTTTCCATAATAACGTTGAATAAATGGAGAAGATATATAAATATCAGCTAAAAAGAGTTGAGGATTTGACATAACAACTTGATTGGTTTGATGAAAAACAAGTTTAGGTAAAGATTCTTGATTTTCTTTTTGAATATTTTCTTCCATTTCTTTCAATTGCGTTTCTAACATCTTTTCTAATACAGAAAATTGGTCATAATGTAAATCTGTAATCGATATTCCATATTTCGAAAATATAGCTTCCATCTCTTCATAAGTTTCACATTTCTCCAAATTATCATGTTCCATTTCTAAAATATCATCTAATGATGGTGCAACGGAACGAATGATTTTTTCATAAGAATATTGGTCAGGTACTTTCATATTCTCAAAAAGATATAATTTGATATGGTCTTTCGATTCTTCACCATTTTCATAAGAGCTCATACGAAAATCGATTTTCATTTCTCCATTTTCTTTTTTCATTTCATATTTATCAAATCGTAAATGACTTAATGAATATACAATTCCTCCATCTCCAGCATGTATCATATCAATTTTTCTTTTATTACGAATTGCAATTGTATTATCATCAATAATAGTAACAGATTTATGGATACCATTGATATTGGGTGAATAGTTACAATTTTCGATAATAAGAAAGTGAGAATCGTTGGAGAGTTGATGATTAGGAATTTGTAAAAGGATGGATTGTTTATCAGGTGATATAGTTGCACTTTGTATATTTCCAATATTTTCATATGTTTTTGCAAGAGAATTAGAATCATAATTGGAAGGAGTAAAAACATTTTTAGGAGATATAAGATTTTGTCCTGCACGTGGTAAAATCATAAAACCCACGATATTGGTTGTTTCTGCTTTTGTTAATACTAAAGATTGAATACCTTGAATGTGGTCATTAGGGTCAAGAAGATTTTCATAAGTATGAAATTCGGGAAGAACTTGATGAGAATTCCAGAAGATATTTTGGATATCATAATATCGAATGACTTGGGTATTATGTTTAGGATTGAATAGATATCCAACTTCTTGATTGGAATTTTCGAGAGTAGTTTCATCACTTGGATTATTTTTTTTGAGAAGATAAGGATTGATCATATTTTCAACATCTTGAGTGAAATTCTGGAAAGAATAATCATTTTCATAGATATTGGCTTTATGTTCTAATTTTTTAATATTTTTGAATTGTTCTTTTTGATTATCTTTTTCGATACCTCGTTCATCCTCTTTCGATTGTGTAAATCCAATGATTTCATTTTCATTATTTTGATTATTTGTATCTACTTTTTCATCTTCTGTATTTTCTTGTAAAGTAATATAAATACGATGTTTATCTAAAGAGATAGGGATAATCCAAGGTTTGTGAAGATTATATTGAATACCTTTTTCGATATTTTTATTTTTACGAAGACCTTCTTTTTTTAATTCCATGATTTCCAATACTTCGCGTTCAATTCTTTTTTGCACATATAATAATCCTTGTTTTGTGACAGGAAGTGTAGCTAAAAGTTGATTTTCTAATTCTTTAATACAAACCAAATCATCTTGATATACTTTTTCTGCTTCTTGTAATGCAATATTCTCTTGAATTGTGACTGTATCTGGTTCTCCAAAGATATTTTTACCTTCTTCATTTTCATTAAAATTAAAGATTAATTCTTCATTTTCATTAGAATCGACAGGTAAAGAACCGTTATCATCTAATTTTTCAATAATAAGAGAGGGTTTATTTTGCATATTTTCAAATGCAACTCTCGATTTATTTTCGAAAACCACTTCTTTGGATTGATTTTTTGCAGATTCTAATACATCGACTTCATCATCTCCAAATTCATCCTCTTCTTCCTCTTCCTCATTAATTTCCACAATAGGTGATATACTATTATTGGAAGATGATTCTGTTCGATTATTAAATTCCTCATTACTTATATTTTGTACGGAATTCGTATTACTATTATCCATATATTCAATTTCTATGTTTTCATTATTATTATTATTATTTCCTACACCACCTATTTGATTCATGTTGTTTTACACTATCTATTATTAACGGACAATTTTTTTTTTATGTTCAATTCCACATTGTTTATTACTTTTTGACCAAATAATTTCGACTTAAAAAAAAACTCATATTAAAATGAAAGACAAAAATGGAGTTTATTCAGTGGATTCAAAGTAAGAATTTCGAAAATTTTGAGAGTTTCAAGAGTGTAGTAGAGGCAGAGCCTTATCATATGAAAATAAAGACAGATGATGCTTATCCTACACTTTATTTAATTTGTGGTACAGAGAGTACGCCTTATACAGAGAATTGGATGAAGGAGTGTAATGGTTTGATTTTGGAGAGAGATACAAATAGGATAGTATGTTATACATTTGATAAGATGGATGATTTTGGGGAGGATGTGGTGGATAGTAGAATTGACCCAGCAACAGCGCATTTTGAGATTTCAGTGGAAGGTGCATTGATGCGTTTATTTTATTATCAGGGACAATGGATTTTATCAACCAAGAAATGTATTAATGCAAGAAGGTCGCATTGGTTGAGTAAAAAGAGTTTTCATGAGATGTTTGAGGAAGTGTATCCAATGAGTCAAATGAATAGGTTGAATGAGAATCATTGTTATTCTTTTGTGTTATGTCATCCAGAGAATCAAATGGTAGTTCATTACGAGAAGGGTGCAGTATATCATATAGCAACACGAGATATGCAAACATTTCAAGAGATAGATATAGATATTGGAATTGAGAAGGTTCCAAAGATGGAGATTGTGAATGGCGATATTTCGTTATTGTCTACATTGAAGACAACTGAAAATTTAAGTTATGAGGGATATTTGTTGGTGGATGGAAATTATAGGAGACAGAAGTTTCAATCGGTGATTTTTAAGAGAGCGAGAGAATTGTGGGGAAATACGAACCAGAGATTTTATCGTTATTTGGAGATTCGAAAATTGGGACCTTCTATCATGGCTGAATATTTGAGTTACATGCCTCATGAGAAGACATCATTTATTGAAAATGAAAAAAAGATGGTAGATTTGGGAGTCTTTATTTGGAATGAATATATGGATAGACATATTCGAAAGACGGGAAAGGAGACACCTTATTATTTGAAGCGAATTATTTATGATTTACATGGTGAGTTCTTATCTACTCGTGAAAAGACGAGTGTAGAGAAGATAATGAAGTGGATTGAAAAGATGGATGTGAAATTGCAATGTTTCTTTGTTTTAAAGATGAATGAAATAAATCAAACTGGTGGGAGTTCAATGCAAATTGAAGCATAATATTTACGTTAGATGGTGATATATTTAGGGAGAAATATATAAGAAAAAATGGGAAGATGGGATTTGTGAATTTATTTTTTATTTTTTATTTTTTGAATTGATAAAATGGAGTTTGATTTTATCAAAAATGGATATAAAGAAATTGGAATCCAAAAGTCTAACAATGAAAAATTTTGAAATGAGTTTAAATACTCAAGAAAAATTGAACGCATTAAGACAGGAAGAAAACATGAGTGTTATGGTCGCAAATCAATTAAAAGATACGAGAAACGTAAATATTATGGAGAGAGATATGAGAGATAGTCTATTGAAATCGCAGGAGATTGTTCCAAAAATTTTTTCACAAAAAGATTTATTGATGCAGTCGTTAATTTTATTCTTCAGGGAACGTAAAAACTTAAATATCGTCATACCAATCATAACAGGAAAATCGCAGATATCATTGCGAATTTTGGATTGGTTTGTTACAAATTATAGTAAGAAGAATAATATAAATTATGTGGTGCAATATGAGAATAAGAAGAAGGGAACAAGAAACTTTATAGTATATCTGGATTATAAGGCACAATTGAAGGCATATTCGAAGAAGTTATTTGACCCATTTTGCCGTAGAGAAAGAATTAGTTTTATCGACCATGATAATAATGAGTTAATTACAACAGTGGGACAGTTGAACTTTTTCCGTTGGGCAATAGAGAATAAGATAGTGGATTATATTTATGAGAATTATGAGGATATAGAGACGGATATGAATGTAAGTTTAAGAAATCTCTATAAGAAGAAGGAGGGAGATACATCGAGACGTAAAAGAACGGAGTTATCGATATCGGCAACAAAGACGGTAAATATTCATAACGTGACCATTGAAGTGAATTTTGAGTGATGAAAAAAGTGAATAATAAGGAATGAGAAAGAAGAATAGAGGTGATGATAATATATAAAAAAGATGTCGAATTATCGAGAATTATTTGATGAAGAAAAACGTCAAAAATCATGGAAATTTGCATGGGATAATGAAAATATCATTGATTTTTATGATGAAAGTTGGGTTTATTCGAATGTGAATGGAACGATTGCAATATTTGATTTGATAGAAAAATATTATTATGCAGTGCAACAAGTTTGTAGAGAAGAAAAACCATGGGAAAAAGAAGTTGGAGAAAATAATATTCATTTTAATAATTTAATATTGAATAAAATACGACAGAAAGATTTGGAGAGTTGTGTAAATGAAGACAGAAATGTTGAAATTCATCATGATTTAAGTCAAATAGAAGAAGTTGTAATTAAAAATACATATCCAAAGATTGATGAATTTAAAACAGAATATCATAGACTATGTGAAATTGTATTTCGTTATCCATGTGTGAATGATTATTTGAAAATAAGAGTTTGTTCTAAGATAAAAGACCAAAATGATATTCGAATATCAAAAAATGATGAAGATATATCATATCAATTTATGTATATAAATTCTCTTGAAAAACAAGAAACAGAAGATTATTTTGGATTTAAAACAATATTGAATCCTTATGAAAATGAATATGGTATATGTTATGTAAATCAAAATATGAAATTTGAAATATGTCAAAATTTATATGATTGGTATTGTTGTTGTATGAAAAAATATATATTGTATCAAAAAATACAAGAACATAATCGATTGGTGAATTCTATATTATCATTACCTATTCATGAAAATATTATGTCAAATATAAATGATTATTTAGGAATCATATTATCGAATATAGAAATTGAAGATATTGGATTTTATGAACCGAAAAGAATAGATAATTATGAATTTGTTCTTTCTTTGAATATTCAAAAAATGAATATCAAAATCGATATTCATTCATATTATTTATTTGATAAATGTAGTATATGGGTGAAAATATATGAGAATCTCATAATATCCACTGAAGTTCATTTTACAAGAATCTATGAAACGATAGAAAGAATATGTATAGAGAATATATCTTCTTAATGGGGAAACCCTATTTTATAATTTTTTACGTTCTATATAAAAGATAGAACGTATATGTGATAAAAAAATGATAGTAAAGGGTATTTAGAGTAAAAAAAGAATAGGAAGAGTACTCAAAAATACTGATTTTGTGATTTTGTGATTTTTTTCAATACAATGGAGAATCAAGAGAATCAAAAAGTGTCTATTTTCAACAATTCTATGATTGTAAAGAATGAAAATGGAACTAGAGATTATCAATTTGAATTTCCTATCTTTGAACCTATTTTTTTAGAGATTGTTCAAAGAATGGAACTTCCTAATTTCTATGACAAATCTGTCTTAGAAAAGGATACCAATGGGAAATCTCATTTTTTTAATTTTCTTTCCAAAATACTCATTCTTCCCAATGAAATTGTCATGCAAGAACAAGAAGAAGACTTACCTTGTTGCCTTCATATCAATTTTTATGCTAAACAGAATGAACATTTTAAGGTACAAGAATTATTTCAAATATCTATTTGTAATACCGTTACTGGTATGCAATATAAGATATATGAATATTATGGTGGTGGATATTTAAGTCATGGTAGAGTATATCATGTTTCTCGAGATGATTTAGTGAATAATTTACATGTAATGAAATTTATTCATGAACATCTCAAAATTTGGTTACCACGATGTGTAAATATAAATGTATCGATGAGAATTATCCATCGTTGGATGGATATGAAAAAGAAAGTGCAACAGAAATCAAATCAAAAGTTGCAAGGATTACCTGAAGATATTCAAAGAACAATTTCATCATTTTATGAATGGAAAGATACATATGAGATGTATAATTTGCGATATGGAGCTATGAATATGGCTGTATTTATGCGAAATGAAAAATATGAAATTTATTTTGTGGATAGTTTTCGGGATTTTCAAAAGATTATCATTTTTGATAGAGAGTTAAGACAAAATATTGAAGAATTGGAATTTATCATTTTTGATTTTGATGATAATACTGATTTGACTGATTTATTTAACACTCTTGAAAAATATAATTGTTAATTTCTTTTTCAAACCTTATAAAAAATTATGTAAGAAAATTATTATCGAATGTTACAAATAGAGAATGTCTGGAAGTTATTTATTACCAAATTTTACACCTTTCCGTAGTTCAGGAGGTATCTGTTATCCCAGTAAAGACTATCATAGTATGATAGGACATCAAAAGACTTATACTCATGAGAAGAATTTAGATAATGCGTTTATGGAGAAGAATGATGGAAAAGCTTATTCAACAATGATGGGTGGAAAGAAAAAGAAGAGTACAAAGAAGAAATCAGGAAGTAAAAAGAAGACAACAAAGAAGAAGAGTACGAAAAGAAAAGTCAAGAAATAAACTTTTTCGTTTTTTTGTTTTTTTTATCTATTTTTTTTCAATTTGGATATTGAAAAAATATATACACAAAGAATATAGACAAAGACACAATGAGTGGAACTTATTTACAACCACAATTTCAACCTTTCCGTAGTTCGGGAGGTATTTGCTATCCTAGCAAAGATTATCAAAATGTGACTCTTAAAGGTGGAAGTCGCACAGGTGGAAACTATTCTCATGATAGTTTAATTCCCAAATCGACAGGCGCTGACCATTATAAAGCACCTCAATTTGAGAAACAATTAGATGCTGATTTCTTTCAAAAGAATGAAGGAAATGTGTATGCAACAGCTTTTGGAGGAGCAAAGAAAAGAAAATCTACCAAAAAACGTTCTACTTCTCGCCGTCGCAAAATGAGAGGTGGGCAAATTACTGTGAAAGAGGAACTTGAGACTAAATTAAAAGACAATAATGCAACAAAGAATCTAAATATAAAACCAGAAGAGATTAAAAATCTTTATAAACCAGAATATAGTGAACAATCTCTCGTTTTATCAAATTCAAATCAAAATAAAGTATTTGAATTTGTTGAACATAAAGATAACCAAATGAAAGATTCTAAAGATAAACAATTCGCTTATCATACCTATACAAATGGGGCAATAAGTGAAACTACAGAAATTTCTAATTTAGAGACTTTGATAGATGCAATTAAGGATTTCTTTAAAAGAAATAATACAAAAAATAATTCGGTCACCGTTAGTGTTTCAAACATTCCTGCTACTAACAATCAAACTAATACCAATAAAAATAATACTAATCAAACTGTCGTTAAAGTTGATGTTCCTTCTACTACTCAACCCATGAATGTAAATGTATCTATCCCAACTCCTCCTGCTAATAATCAAACTTCTGTAGGTGGAAAGAAGAAGAGAAAAACCAAAAAGACCAAGAAATCAAAGAAAACTCGTAAAATGAGAGGTGGAAGCACCACTGGTATGCCCGCCAAATATTATGATGCAAATGCAGCAGCACCCTCTTTTTCTGCTGATAGTGGTAAAGGTATGGCTACTGCATATGGTTCAGCCAATCCTAAAGATGTGGGAGTAGGATTATTAGCACCTTATAATGCAAATCCTAATGGAAATCAATCATCATTAGAAAAAGTGGGAGGTAGAAAGAGAAGAATGACAGGAGGTAGTGCTCGTGTTCCTAAAATGAGTGATGGTGCAGTTACAGGTGTGAAAGACATTGTGAATAACACAGTGAATTCTTTAGACTCATTTATGAAGAATATCAATCAAAAATTCAATCAATCTGTAGACAAATTAGAGAATGTGAAAGTGGGAGAACAACGTCTTATTCATGCAGGTGGTGCAAAGAAAAGAAAAACTAAGAAATCTAAGAAGACTACTAAGAAACGCAGAATGCGTGGAGGTGGTGGAAGTGATTATGCACTCACTTTAAATTCTCGTGGTCCTGTCAATTATCCTGATAATGGTTGGTATAAAGGTGAACAATTATTCCGTCAATTCAATAAAACAGGTGAATATATTCCCAATTCACAATTAGCCATTGCTGCTGCACCTCAATCAACAACAAGTGGTATTCCTAAAGATGGTATTGTACAAGGATATGATAATTTAGGACAACAATGGGAACCCATTAGTAAATCTTAAATAGATAAATATTTTTTTAAGTATATTTTTCATAAAATGAAATGAAGAAGAAGAGTAGAGAAAAGAAATGAGTTATGATGCATATTATCCACCTCAATTTAAAATATATTTATATTATTATCATGAAAATGATGATAAAAGAGATTATGATGTAGAGATGATATATGAAATGGAAGAGATGAAAAACATAAGAAATAAATTGGATGAAATGGAAATAAAATATGATATACTTCCATTTTATCATTATTATCCACATCATTTTCATCTTTTTTTTGAAAAATTATATTTTACAGAACAGATTCCATATATCATATTTTATAATTGTATGCATCCTATTGATAATATGTTAGTATTTATACATAATATACAAGAAGGAATTCAAGAAATGAAAGAGAATGATGTATTATATTTTGAGAGGGAAGAAGAGGGTGGAGGAGAGAGGGAAGTGAAGAAGTGGATGGAAGAAGGTAAATTGCCGAAATTTGCAATATTGAAACAAGATTCATTTTATAAAATCTTTCATAAAAAATATGAAATGATTGAAATCAAAAATTATTTTTTATCAAAATCCATTTTTCATAAAAATTATTTTCAACAATTTTTTGAATTTTTATATGAATTTCTCTCTTTCGATGATTAAAAATATTCATTATATCTTCTTTTCCATAATGCTAAATGTTCTGGTCCTTTCTCTTCTTCGGGTCTATCTTCTGTATAATAATAAAATGCAAATGATAATCTATCTATACCTTCAGGTGCATTCCATGGTGCAGGATGCCCATGATTTGCATCATCTGTAATTCGAAAAATAACAAGACGATTAAAAATTGGAGGTATAGAATGCACACAAGAATTCATATCTTTACTCCAAAGTTCAAGAGAACCATTATATTCTTGTTTCCAATCTTTATTTAAATAAAGTAAAGCATTAATTCTTCGATATTTACGAGTGATAGGATGAATATTAAAATCAGCATGAATGGAAAGATGTCCATCTTTTTTGATACGATGAATACCAGCACCAAATGAATATGGGTCTGTTTCTAAACCATGTATATCTGTAATATCTTCTAAAAATTGTAAAAAAGTGGGTGAATGAAAAGATTCCATAATTTTTTGGGATAATGGTTCCATAATTTCAACATTGGTTAAAGCAATTTTTTTACTTTGAACATAAGAATCAGGTTCATTATTAATATAACCAAATTTAGGGTCAATCCATTTATTTTCGGGCATTTGTAATATTTCTTGTAAAGCTTGATTTAAAAAGTTTTCATCTAAAAAATTATCGATAACAAGATGATGAAAAGGTTCAGCATTAAAAAATGATTGTTTTAATTCTTCTTTATTCCATTTTGTGAAATTCATTTATCTAATTTATCTATGTATTGTTTTTTTTTTATTTTTGAATAAACTTATTCTACATATAAATTGAAAGATGGATTATAATCACGAGTATTTGTATCATTTGCAGAAACATCAAATGAACTATTTAATTGGTCATCAGGTTTAGAAAGAACATGATAACCTACTTTTTTATTTTTTCGTTCGCATTGAATTTCAATTTCAATGATATATCTTGTTAAAATACTTTGAAGTATATCTAATGATTTTTTATATTTTTGATTTGTCACATTCGAATCTGGAATTTTATAAATTATCGATTGTAAATGATTTAAACTTTTACTCATTTCTTCTTTCACTACATCTAAATTTGAAAAGGGGTCTTGTAATCCTTGTATAATTTGTTGATGCAAATAAATAATATTATTCACATGTAAAATGGAATTTACATAAGCAGATAAATTGTATTGAGAATATTCTCGAATGTTATAAAAGAATTCAACAATAAGAGGATTTCGATATAAATAAGATTCTTGAACTTTAGGCATAATGTTCATATCATTATTGGGTCCAAAATTTCTCCATAATTGTCCATCAAAACATAATTTATTGAGAAATTTCAATTGATTTTTTTTTACAGAAACGTATTGATTAAAATCACCAAAATCTTTTTGAATGAGATATCCAAGAATAAGGATAACAAGAAAGAAAGATAAAAGATGTTTTAATTCAATTTGATAAAATTGTAAAATGAAAAATATAATAGAAGCGATAAAAATATAAGTGACTAAATTGTGTTGTGGAATTTGATTTAAAATTTGATAGACATTGCTATTATAAATTTCAAATTTTTCAAAATAATTATTGATATTTTTACTTGCTTTAATTGTATCATCCATATATCTTGCAAAAACAAAATCACTCATTTGTCCTCTATTTATGTACAATGTTATTTTTTTCTTTGTTGAACATCATTTTTTTCTCATCTCATTATAAGAAATAATGAGAATTGTTAGTAAGCGTGTTTTTCAAACTTTAAATAGTGATGGTGACCAAAGAACCATTGTAAATATTGTCAATCGTCGCAATAATGAAATGTATCGTACTCAAGCTGTATCAAATAAGAAGGACCCATCCAAATTTGAAGTAGTACAACAGAAGATAGAGAAGGTAGGTAACAAAGTGGTTGCACAAGAGAAGAAATATAAAATGAAAGAGAAGGATATAATGAAATTATTTGTATCAGCAAACCAAACATCAAATATAGATAAAATGGAAGATAAAAAGAAGGTATCTACGAAAAAGACGAAGAAAACATCTTCTACTAAAAAAATAAAAATGAAGAAATCCACAAAACCTATGAAAAAAACCAAAAAGATGAAAGGTGGAAGTGAGGATGCTATGGTTAAAGGATTTGATCCACATCGTTATGGAGATATGGCTCCTTTCCAAACCTTAGAACAAGAACGCGGACAAAAAGGAGGAAATCGTGTTATTCCTTTACAAGAGTTGCAAAATGCTACCAAAGTAGCCATTGATTCAGTCACTTTAGGAACTCCTTTCAAAGTATCAGGAGGTAAAAAGAAATAAATAATATTCATTTCTTTAAGTTCAATTCCATTTGGGGAATTTGAAGAGGTATAGCCGAGAGTTTTTCGAAAGATAGTATTGCGTTGTTAGTGATATCTCGCATTGTAATTTTTCGCGAATAGAATCGGCTTCTTGTTTTTCAAAAATAGAATTTCATAGATTCTATTGCATAAAATGAATCGGTATCTATCTTTCGTTTTCTTTCTATCAATTTCTATCTTTGTTCCATTCCTTTGTTTTGATTCTTACTCACGAATCACACTCCCGAAAATACCCCGCAATATATTTAATTTCTTTAAGTTCAATTCCATTTAGGTAAATTTAAATGGGAAGATGGAAAGTGTAAGGTTTTTGTAAGAGAACGCGAGTGGGTGTTTTAGAGACAAATTGGGGTGGAATTTTAAAAGATGGAATAGAACGAATGATTTGTGGAGTGTTTTGAATTGGTTGAGTAGGGGGAGTAGGAATAGGAGTAGGAGGAATGGGTGTAGAAGAGGATATATTGGAATTATCAATGGATTGATTATATTTATCTTCTACTTCTTTTAATTCTTGAATGGTTTTTATCAAAGGGAAATTAAAATATTCAAAATCTTGTTGCATAATTTCATTCACTTTATCTAATGTTTTTTGGTCATAATATTCTGTATATTTTTTATGTTTTTTTACATTTACACGGACAATAGGGTCATGAATAGGTAAATCATATCCAAGATGAAAGAGTACATAGAGGAAATCATTTTCAAGATTATCAAATCTTCCCACAAAATTCACATCAATTTCATTTTTAAAATTAATAATATGTCGATATTGGGGCATAAATACATGAATATATTCCATATCATTTACAAAATTTTTTAAATGTACATATTGTTTAAATGGAATGCGTTTCCCTAAATGATTCCAACCTGATATAATACGGTCATAAGGATTTCTCACAAAACAGAATTTATAATAACTATCCCATTTTTCAGGTGTCATATTCATCATACGATTTAAATAAGGAGAAGAACGATAATAATTCAATACACCATGAACACGATTTTCATAATACTTCTGTTGTGGATTCTTTTTTTGCACAAAACAAAATTCATTATGGTCTGGTCGCTTTAAATAATACGTTTGAAATCCATAATACTTCTCCAAAGTACCCGCTATATAACTACCCCCTGTCTTGTTTATATGTATAAATATCGCCTTCTTCTCATGATGAATACTACACATACCTCTTTTTTTCTTTATATTCAATTTATTTTTTACCAAATCAAAATAAACGAACGTAAATATAAAAAGTGTAGAACGTGAATTTTAAATGGATATAAAAAAAAATGAATAAAAAGAAACTGTATGATTGTTCCACTTATTATAGATTACAATAGCTTGTTATATTGAACGTAAATATGGCGAGTTTTCAAGAGACAACGGAACCTGCTCCACTGGTGACAGGGAGTGGTGTTCAAACCATTGGAAAAAGAAGTTATTCATCGATTTTGCGTGAAAAAGTTCCAGTTTTGGAAGAAATGATGCAATTGGTGATGAATCCGGAGTATGAAGTATCACAAATGGAGGATATTCAATTGAAATATTTGCCTTTGTATATGAAAGAGTTTAGAGATTATCTCGATAAGAAAAAGAAATATTTTCCTTATGAAAATACGGGGGAACCTGTATCGAAACCTGAGTTAAATCAGGGTAGGGGAGTAAATAATCGAGATGAGGTATCTAAATTTGACAAGATGATGGAGAATTTTAAGAATGAATTTTCGAAATTTCAATTTCAAGATGAGAAAGTGATTCCTTTGACACAGGGTAAATTTAAATACATGATTCATTCCTATTTATATATGAATGAGTGGTGTATTCGAATGTATCGAAAGATGGATAAGGAAGGCACAGTAGATATGAAGATTTTATTAAATTGTATCATAAGTTATTCTCGATCGATAGAAGACCTTGAGAAAGAGAATCCTTATGGAAATGATTTTATGGAAGCATATAAGTATATTTTTGGAAAATTGGACAAATTAGTGAGAAAGAGATTTGAGAGGAGTATGGATGATTTATATCAAAATATTTTCAAGAATCCGGATATCATTTTTGAGTCCTTTTGGGATTTAGGAAAACCGAAATCGATTCAACTTTATCAAGAGCAGGTGACTGTGATTGAGAAAGTGATGCAATCGGTAATTCAAGACAGACCTTTATTATTGATGTATAAGGTTCCTCCTGGAAATGGAAAGACTATGTTAGTAGTTCCATTGGCGGCAAAACTGAATACACATTTTAAGAATTTGATTGAAGCGAGGGCTTATGGTCCAAGAAATATGGGAAAGGATAATCTTTGTAAGATTTTGAATTTACCGAAACATCGTGAATTTGTAGCGAATTCGAAAGTCAAGTATCGAGAACTTATTAAAAAGGTTCCAGATATGCGAATGCCGAATTTGGATATGAGTGAAGAAGATGTGAATGATGTAGGAGACCAAACGAAGTATATATTATATATATGCTATAACAATTTGGTCCGTTATGAAGTAGCAAGTTTGTGTAATACGGAGGGTGTTGATATTCCTTTTTGGATGGCGATGTCTGAGTATTACAATGGAAAACTTGATACATTAATAAGACCCTACAAATCGTGTTATGCGGATTGGAGAAAGGCGAAACGTCATCGTGAGGACCCATTAAGATTTGGTCCTTTAGATGTACAATGGGCTCATTTCCAAGATTCAACGATGAATCGTCCTGCGATAGTGATTGCTGATTTATATTCAGCAATGAAATTACTGAATGAGTTTCCAAATCGCTTTATTGCGTATTTTGATGAAACTTTTGCAGGAAGTGATAATGAAGTAGTGATTGAGTTATTGGCTACTTTGCCGAAGACTTCAGTACTATTATCAGCAACTTTACCTGATATTGTGAATATTCCTATTATTCATCGTGATTTTATGACTCGACACGAAGGTGATGAGACAACAACGGTGACAGTGGAATCAAATCGATTACATGTGAGTTGCACAGTAGTGGGACCTGATGGTTGTTTATATATGCCTCATAATTTTGTGGAAGAGATTTCAGGATTGGAGACATATATAGAGAACATTATAGCAGACCCTTTAAAAATGAGATGTTATTCACCACAGATGGTTTATTTGATGGTGAAACATATTCTACGGGGTTTGCCTCGTGAATTACATTTTGAGAATCGATTCCATGATTTTGGAAAGATTCGACATGAGGATATAAGAAATTATGCAATTGAAGTGTTACAGTGTGTAGCACGAAGTGGAAATAATTCGTTATTTCAGCAATTGAAAGATTTCCATCCTCTCAAAATGGATGATATGGAAAAGTCGAGAATGCTCACAAGCAATGCTCATTATTATCAAGCAGGAAATACAATTCATGTATCTTCGTTTGATGCATTTGATGAGAATGTGGAAGTTATTACGAGACCTATTTTGGAGAATGCACCAAGAATTTCGGGTATTATAGCGAAATTGATGGAAGAGATGGAAGCGAATGCGAAACTGATTGAAGATATTCAGCAGAATCCAGAGAAATTCCGTTTAAGAACGAAGAAGGAGAAAGAAGCTCGTATTCAAGAGTTATCTTCGAAACGTTCGAAATTAAAGTGGGTTGCAGATTTGATTGTAAATTCTACCGAACATGGAAGAAAATACGGAAAACAAATCTATAATCCATCAACATCGATTGAGATTGATACTGAAATTTTGAGTGAAATGAGTGAGAGAGATGCAAAACTGCTATTAAGTGGAATTGGTCTTTATCATCCAGATGTCATGTCAAGTTTCGAATTAGAGATTTTTATGTCGCAGCGAAATGCTTTTCGATTTATTTTTAGTACTCCTGCAATTGTGTATGGAACAAATATGTCTATTTGCAATGTAGATATTGATGAGACTTTTATTTCATCAAGAAACTCAGCTTATCAGTTGATGGGCAGAGCAGGACGAAGAGGAAAGAAGTCATTTAATGCGATGGTAATTTTTCGAAATATGGATATTTTACAGATGGTAATGAGTCGTGATTATGTGGATGTGGAAGCAATCACTGCGGAAACATTCTTTCAACGACGAATGGAATCGGTTTAATTTTTTTTTTTATTTTTAGATTTTTCTATTTTTATAATTTTTTTATAGAGTGAATTTTATCGAATATGTTTTATTTGATAAAATAAAATCTATTTTTGTAGATATACAAAGATAAATGACTGAATATTTAGATTCTTTACATGATGGACAATTCTTTTTAGGAAAACAAGTTGTGACAACTACTAAGAAAATACAAGTTTTAAGTCTCTCAGGAAATACCAATCATCCTGAATTTATTTTATACCATTCCAATGAACCTTCTCATGAACTCTTTTATCCTTTTGTTTCTTCTAAACCTTTTGAAATTGTTCTTCCTCGCAAAAATGCAAAGACTCAATTCAAAGTGCAAGAATTCAATAACCTCTTTTATCTTTATTTAAATGGAGAACTTGTTCATTATCATACTCAATATTTTGATAAACTCTTTCTCGATTCTAAATCACCTGCTATCTTAACGGATACTAATTATTATCAAATTACTCAAGAATATGCAGATAGTTATAATGTTATACATAAACTTATTTCTCAAACGCAACAACAAGAAGAAGAAACTCAACAAGAATTAACTCAAGAAGAAATTGAACAGATTGAAGTAGAAGAGACTACTCAAGAAGAACCTGTTCAAGAAGTTGTTATTGAAACTCAACAAGAAGAAAGTACTCAAGAAGTAGTTATAGAATTACAACAAGAAGATATTCAAGTACAAGAACCTATACAAGAAGTAGTTGTAGAAATGCAACAAGAAGATGTTCAAGAGATTCAAGTACAAGAACCTGTACAAGAAGTAATTGTAGAAATGCAACAAGAAGATGTTCAAGAGATTCAAGTACAGGAACCTGTACAAGAAGTAATTGTAGAAATGCAACAAGAAGATGTTCAAGAGATTCAAGTACAGGAACCTGTACAAGAAGTAGTTGTAGAATTACAACAAGAAGATAATCAAGAAATGCAAATAGAAGAACCAGTTCAAGAAATTATTGTAGAAATGAAAGAGGAAGAAGTTGCAGAAAAAGAGATAAAAAAGAGTGTGACTTTTGAAGAAGATACAAAACAAAATGAAACAATGAGTGAAATTTTACAAGACTTTCAAAATGTATCTGTACAACAACCTCAAAAAGCAATGATTCATATGATTGATTTTCATCATTTAAATAAAAATTATAAGATTCCTTGTTTGAAATTAGATGCTTCTCCCCAAATTAATTTCAAGCAAATTCATCAAGAAATGATTTCTATTAATAACAATATTGAACAAGAGAATATTTCGATTCATGTTCCAGAAATGAATCAATATTATTTAATTCAATTTAAAAGAACTAAATTTTTATTATACAGAATGAATCAAACACTCATTATCACAAATATTCAAACAAAAAATTCTAAGATTGTTAAAAATAAAGAAATGGTTCGTATTCTTTCCTATAACTTTATTTTAACCAATCATGCATCTTTATTAGTACCTATGGAACAAAAAAGATTTTTTGATAATCATTATGGAACCACTGTAAGTACTTTTGTACCTCGTACCTAAAAAGTTATTTTTTTTGATTTTTAATATTTCCAAAAGATAAAGATGTCTTGGAAACAAACAACATGGTATGTATTTCATATGTTCTCTTTACATTATCAACCTGAATATCGCGATAAATATCTTACTTTCTTTCATTCTTTTAAATTTATTTTACCTTGTGAAGTATGCTTACATCATTATCAATATCATTTAAAAAGAGATAAATATACTTTACAAGAGAATATCAATGAAGAGAATATATTTGGATGGACAGTTCAAATACATAATTTAGTGAATTCATCAATACAAAAGAAAACATGGGCAATCGATGAAGCAAAAATATATTATAAACAAATGTCATTAAATACAAATTTAGTGAAAGTGATGATTTTAGAATATGTAAAACATAATTTTAAAAAAGGGTCACAAAAAACAGAAGAATTAATGAAAATGTTAGATAGTATGCGATATATTTATCCCATACCTGAAAAAAGAGAAAAATTAATTCATATGAAATTAAAATTAGATAGAAAAAATATCAAAGATTGGTTATTAGAATTCTTATATATTATTTGTAATGAATAAGTTTTTTGTTTTTAAATTATTTTCATCAAAGAAATAGAATCTTTCATGAATCCACATATTGCTTTTTGTTTTCTAACGTATCAAGATTTAGAACGTACTGATATCTGGAATCTCTATTTCCAACATCAACAAAACTTCTCCGTTTATATCCATTCCAAAACTCCCATTCAACCACATCTCTACTCTTTTCCCATTTTTAATATACCCAATCCCATTCTTACAACTTCCAAAACAAACATTCAAATTGTCCGTGCAACATTACATTTATTGAATTTTGCATATCAAACAAATCCTGATATTACACATTTTGTTTTTTTAACACAAAGTTGTATTCCCATTTATCCATTTTCTACACATTTTCAATTCATTACTTCTCTACCAAAATCTTGTATCTCAATTTTTCCAAAAAATCAATTACAACGTTTTCATTCCCTCTCTCCACAATTCAAAAGAAAAATTCCATTTCATCAATTTTCAAAACAACAACCAAATATGTTATTGATAAAAGAAGATGTAAAATGGTTGATTGAAAATAATTATACGAAAGATTTTGAAAGAATGGAATGTCCAGATGAACATTATTTTATCAACTTATTTCTTTTTATTTATCAAAAATCTTTTTTTCCTATTCAAATTGATTTTTGCAATCCTATTCAAAATCGAACACAAGCCATTTTACATCCACATGTTTCCAAAACTTTCATTCAACACATTCGAAATCAACATTTCCTCTTTTTACGAAAAGTAAATACTTCCTCCCATATTGATATCCCTTCTCTCTTTAACCACTAAATTCATATTCTAATAAAAATCTTCGTACTGGATGATGAATATCATCTGGTAATTTACATATTGCATATCCCTCTTTTTTATGTTTATATCTTTGATGTAAATCCATAATTTGTTCGATACGATGAATTTCATATCCAAATTCCCAATTAATCACAACTACACATTCTTTTACTTGAATCGAATTTTCAATTGCATAATTATATGCATAGGTTGAGAAATATATTTCTTCACATGCATAATCCCCTAAATCACTATTTTTTAATACAGGAATATCCTCTGCAATCATTTGACATACTTCTTTGGGAAATAACTGTCCCGACCACTGACATCCTTTCATATATTGAAATCCTCTACCTAAAATACATTGATGAAAATAAATATCTCTATCACTTCCCATTTCGTACTGCCATCCTGCTGATAATCCTTGATTTCTTAAATATTGTGCAACATTACCTATATATTGTATAGGAATTGGAGAAACATGAATTTGATTCTTACGAGGATTAAAAAATAATTCGTGTGAATCAATACGAACTTCTTTTTCTATTGGAACTCTCCATTTTCGAAAAAATGCTGAACCTGATGAACATAAAAATCCATTCACAAAATCCACATGTTCTACTGCATATTTCATCGTCTCACTTAATGCTATTGTTAAAGAACGATGATATCTTCTTGTTTGTATTGGATTTCTATTTAACCATACCCAATTCGGTAATAAATTCTCATCTATATCATCAGGTCCATTATAATGAATAAAAAGAATATGATTACCTTCTACATATTTATCAAAGTTTTGAATTACATATTCTAACATAGCTTTTCCTTGATGTAATAACATAAAAGTAGCTAATGAATATTTTCCAGATGGATGATAATTACGATAAAGAATAGTGGGCATATTTAAAAATATATATATAAAAGAGATTGAATTTGAAGATACAAAACGAATCTTCAAATGTTAAAAATAAAAAATATAAAAATGTAAAAAAAATATAAAAAATGAATAAAAATCAAATTATTCAGTAACAACTTCTTCTTCCATTCCATCTGTTAATTCTCTATCAGGCTCAAACATTTCACCTAATAAATTTGTATCATCATCCATTGCATTATAATCTATCTGTTTTGTCACATCAAAAGTTGTTATCTCTGTTTGTTCAATCTGCATGATAATCTTTTTTGGTTTTTCTGGTAAAACAGACATTTCTTCAGTTATCTCCTCTACTGCAGGATGCTCTTCAACCACTTTTGCTGGTGTTTGTTTTCTCATTTTAGATATCCAATCTGTAATTGCATGATTTCCTTTCTTCGCATTCTCATTCTTTCTCACAATATCTTCAATTATCTTGGCTGGATTATCTTGAATTAACTTAAAAATTTGATATACAGGCTCCTGAATTTGATGCTCCAAATAATATGTATAATCTATCTTCAATTTTTCTTCTTCTATATATGCAGGATGTTCCAAAATATCACCTTGTAATATCTTACATGTTAATGGTTTCTTGCATTTATTTGTATGTACCACTATATCATTCTCTTTTTTAGAACGATGTTTTTCATAACATTTTCTACAATAATGTCCTGTACATATATCACATTTCTGCAATTGTGTCTGTGTTTCTGTCAATTTACAGAATCTACATATTTTTGTACAAACATTCTTATGTCTTACTAAATGAGTCGAACAATAAATATTCATACATGTTATACATTTACATTTTTCTGGATTCACCTTCCCCTTACAAACTGCACATTTCAAATTCGATGCATCTATATAACAATACGGAATTCTATCATTCGATTGTGGTTTGTTTCCGGGGTCTCTATCACCCATCCTATCTGCTAATACCTTATGTGCTATTTGATTTGGATTTGAATATGAATCCGTACTCTTTAATGTCTTACTAATCACCAATTGACTTATATGCACTTTTCCTTCCAATAAATCCTGTATCGAATTTCGAAAGAATTGTTTTGAACCCTCTATATCTCTTTTATTCAAAATAATATCTAATACACCTCCATAAATAGTCTTCACAATAGGTGCATTATCTCTGCGTTTCAATACAATACCCATATATTTAGGATGATATTCTTCAGGATTATGTTCATATAAATTACCAAAATAACGTTTCTTCGAAAAGATTATAAATGGCCATAATGTCTTTTCATATTCAATATTCTGGGGTTTCTTCACATTTGCATTAATATTTTTTGCTGCTTTAATTCCCATCTGTATCGATTCTATCAATATCTCTTTCTCTGTTAATTCTCTATCTGGATGATTCATCTTAATATGGTCTGTGAAATTAATAAATACACTATCTGTATTCTTCACTATCATCTCTCCAATACCTGCTTGAAATGTTCCATCTGTTGTTTCAATATCATACACAAATTCATCTTCACCACAATCACGTAGTATCTCTATCGAAATTATTTCCGTAATATTTTTATTCTCATACAAATAATAATTCGAATATATCATTTCTATCACATGAATATCATCCGTATTTCTTAATAATACATACATCTTCTCTCTTCGCAATTCCATAAATTCTTTTTGTATATCAAGCATCGAAGTTTCTCTCAAATCAAATTGTTTTACATAAATCTCATCATAATATCCATAATTTTTACTATGATATTCAAAAGGTGTTCCATGTCTCAATTTCATTCCCACTCTCACATCTTTGGGTTTAATTTGATGTAATGATTCATCCAATAAAGAATGGTCTTCTGTCACATCTACACAACCTGTATTTGTAATCACTCGATATATCTTCTTGTTTGTCTTATGTCGAATTACTCGATTTATATTTGCCCAACCATGTGCTGTCCAAATCTCTGCATCATAACTTGTCTGTTGTTTCTCTGTTCGATTTGTATCTTCCGGCATAAATTCTTTATATTCCATCCATTCATGATTCAAATCTCCTATATTCTTTACATATATCTCTCCATCTCTTCTCAATAATATAGGGGTTTCTGCTGTAACACTATCTCCATACACCAATTTACTTTTTTCAAACTTTTGTAAGGTTAAATCACGAGCCATTACTACCATCCGTCTTCCTGTTGCAGTAGTACATGCTGCTAATTCTTTATAACAAATAGGACTTGTGGTAGCACCTACTTGTCCATATAATGAATTACATGTCACTTTATAAGCTAATTGTAATGAATTAAACACATTCTTTTCAAAATCATTATATGTCTCTTCTGTGCGTTCCACATCATCTTTTGATATATGAATCTTTCCCTTCTCCACATTAAATAATTCCAACATACCATCCTCTTTCTCTTCTGGAATACCATATTCAATAGAACCATCTTTCATATAATGAGTCACATATTCAGCTTTCTTTCGTGTATCTTTACGAGCTTTCAATAATTTCACTAAAATTCGAGGTAATACTGATTTTGAACCATCATCTCTCTCTGCATATCGACACATTTTATATCCTACTTTCTTCTTTTCATCATCTTTTCCTTCAAAAGTATCATATTCAATATCAATATAATGATATCCTTCTAAACCATCATATTCATAACGAATCGAATCTTTAATTAATTCATAATCTTCCTCTTTATTTTGACCTGATGCATTTGGTTTCAAACGATACTCTTTACTTCCCAAAATACTATCATGCGATATATTCTCTGCAATCATCGAAGATGGATACAAAGAATTATAATCCATCACAACGACGGGTTCAAAATAGATATCAGCTCTTGGTGTAAATACAATTGCACCTTCATAAGACGAGTTATCTTTATCTTCTTCTGTTAAATCTTTAATTAAGAAATTCTCTTCTCGACAGAACTTAGCCACCAAAGAGAAGATTTTAATTCCTTGTCCTCGCAAAAAAATATAAGAGAATGGAACTACACATACATTCGCCATACCAATATTATTTGTAATCACCTTCTTTTTATTTATCAATTCATTCACTAATTCACAATCCATAATACAATAAACTGCAATCTCTTGAATCTTATCAGGTGTTCCTTCTTGATAATTTTGGAAAATCTGGTTAGGTTTCAAATCTACTTTACTCATCTTCATAAATTCTTTCGCCACATGGTCCAATTTATATGAATCCAGTTTCTCTTCACGTTGAAAATATTTCAATAAATCAATCTGCACTACACCCTCAATATCTATATATTTCAAAAAGTTCTCACCCATCGCTGATGATGCTAATTTCTTTTCAGTTAATTTAACAGTAGGGTCTTCATCTATATTTTTACCTCGATAACTTGAACGAATTCTTTGTAAAGCTCGATATAAAATCTTATGATAGGATTGTGTTTTATTTCCATTCCAATCAAATGCATTTTCAGCTCTTTTATATAAATATTCCCAATCAAAACCCCAGATATTGTATCCCGTAATGATATCTGGGTCTAATCGCGCCATAAAATTTGCCCATCCTAAAATCAAATCTCTCTCTGTTTGATAACTTTCTACTTCCACTCCATCAATCGGCAAACAATCTTTTAAGGTTGCTATATATTTATATTGCACACCCTTATCACCAAATCGATTGACAGTGACACCAATTTGAATCACTTGGTCAAAAGCTCGATTGGCTGATGGAAATGAACCATCTTGTGATGTACATTCAATATCATACGAAGCTACTAATAACTTACCAATTGTATTCTTATCATATTTTTCAATGTCACGAAAACAAGGAAGTGATATATCCAATTGACATCTTGTCATCTTTTCTTCACGACGAGTATTCAATTTATAAGTTCCTGCAGGAATACGACACCAACCTGCAGGGTCTAAATCTTGAGCATGAAAGAAACGTAGTAAAGGTGTAACTTTTGTCTCATATATTTTATTTCTCATATCAAATTCCTGTCCTAAGCGTTTCACATAAATTGTCTTTTCTTTCAATACATTAATATATGCGTTATAAGATGAATTATTACGGAAAACAAACACACCAAACTGAAATAATTGATTATTTGTAAATCCATAAAATTCTTTTTTTTGCACTATCGATGTATTGATAAGTCCATTTCGGTGAAAATCAGGAACTAACATTTTTACAGAATCACGAAACATATTAAATTCTGTCTGTGTCCATTCCTGCGGAATCTTAAAATAAAAATATGGCTGAAATCCCGATATATGCACACATATCGAATTACCCTCCTCCGTCACTCCATATCCTCTTATCATCAAATTCTTTGGTTTAAATACTTTTTTCGGTTCATCTTCATCACTACCATCATCGTCTTCTTCAACAGCTTCTTCATTATCATCTGTAATATCACAAGACTTCCAATCTACCACCTGAAATATTAAATCACTCGTTGCAGGATGAAAATTCTCTGGTAATGCTGGTCTTAATATATGTTCTGGTAAAGCTCGTCTTGACATTATAATATTCTAAAATATCCTATTTCTTCTTTTTTATATCTCTTTTTCAATTTCATTTTTTATTTCATTGTATCATTTTTTTTGGACTTAAAGAAAAAATAAAGAAAAAATTTGGAAGAAACTATTCGGTACTTAAAGAAATAAAACAAATAGAAGAAAGAATAGAGAAAGATGGCTGACTCATTAGAAAAATACAATGGATATGGAAAAGTTGGATTAAATAATCGTGGAAACACGTGTTTTTTGAATACGACATTACAATGTTTGAGTAATGTTATACCTCTCACAAATTATATATTAAGAAATGAATTTTTGGCTCCATTAAAGAGTGAAAAGAAGAAGACGGAGATTCGAAATAAATTGGGAAAAGAATTTGAGATAACGAAAGCGTATGTACAATTAATGAAAGTATTATGGAATAGTGAAGAGGCGATAGACCCGAGAACTTTTCATACAGCTTTTCAACAATTTGATGACCGTTTTGCAGGATTTCAACAACAGGATGCAGAGGAGGCATTAATTATAATAATGGATTCGATACATGAAGTATTAAGTTATTCAATACAAGTGAATATAACAGGAGAACAGGAGACGGAGATGGATACATGGATGATAGAGTCATTTCGTGAGTGGAAGAGAACAAATGAGAATAAATATTCCATAATTACGGATATATTTACGGGACAATTTGTGAATCAAATCATATGTAAAGAGGTGGAGAATCGAAATGAGGTATTATCGAGGACATATGAGAATTTTGATAGGATTCATGTACCGATACATGGTAATACATTATATGATTGTTTTTATCATTATTTCAATGTGGAATTATTAGATACGAAATATCATGATGAGAAGAGGGATATGAAAGTGAAAGCTGGGAGACAGATAAAATTGATGTTATTACCGAAATATTTGATAGTGGTACTTAAGAGATTTCAAAATGATGGAATTAAATTTACCAAGAAAAATACGATGGTATCCTTTCCATTGGATGATTTAGATATGTCAAGTTATACAATGGGATATGATAGATATAAAGCGAAATATAGATTACGAAGTATAGGATGTCATGTGGGAGGGATACAGGGTGGTCATTATTATGCGATATGTCGTCATCGTGATAATAAGTGGTATATGTTTAATGATAGGCAATGTGAAGAATATAATATAAAGGGAGATATACCGATGTTACAGACGAGGGCATATATGTTAATATATGAGAAGAAAGAATAAAAGTGAAAATTGGAAAAAAAAATATAGTAACGAATTAGAAGAAAAAGGATGAATAATCGTTCAAATATTTCACAGAAGATGAAAAATATGGCGAATCAAATGAATACGAAGAGTATTGATTTTGGTAAAATGGCTCATATTGGTTTGATTATAATCATTGTGATTATTATTCTTTATATATTGATTTCAGCTTATTCTTATTGGACAACAGAATGTGTAGAGGGTGAGAAGAGACCATTTTGGGAATATTTAATAGATTTAAAAGAGAGAAAAATCTGTGTAGCAGTCATCAAAGCTGAAGATGCAACCAAAGATTTTCAATTGAGTGATATACAAACTCCTTTAGAAAAAGAAGAAGTTTTTCATATAAGTAATCAGGATTATACCTATGACCAAGCAAAATGCAAATGTGAATCTTATGGAGCACAATTAGCAACAAAAGAACAGGTAACAGATGCTTATAATAAGGGAGCAAGTTGGTGCACTTATGGTTGGACAAATGGTCAATATGCATATTATCCAGTGCAACAGTGTGATTGGGATAAGATAGAGGAAGAGAATAAACATAAACCTCATGCGATGAGACAGCATTGTGGAAAACCGGGAATGAATGGTGGATATTTCTCAAATCCTTATATTAAATTTGGAGTCAATTGTTATGGAAAGAAACCGAAGGGAGAGGCAGTGACAGCAAAGAAGCCATATTGTCCTCCCATGAATTTCTGTAAATTAGAACAGAATTTTGGAGCATCGCATAAATTGGATACAGATGTAATTTCACCTTTTGCACCTGATAAGTGGAATCAAAATTAATTTGATTTTTTATTTTTTATTTTATAAATAAGAATATAAAAATAGATTTATATTCTTTTTTTGTTTTTATTTTGGATATAAAGAGGAGTTTTTTGGATAAGAGGAACAATCACAGCTTTCGGGAAGGATTGTTTGATAGGTTCTCCACCAGATTCAACTTGAATCCAAAAACTTTCATCATTATAGGTTTTGTTTTGGTCATCCAGATATTTCTTTACAAGGAGAATTCTCTCTTTGGAAGTGGAAGATTGAAGAAGTTGTAAGAAGAGTTGATAGAGAGGGGTGTCCCTTTCCACCAAATTTTCACAAAGAATTTCGCGAATTTTATCACGATTTCCACTTCCTTCCACAATTCCATATGGATTTGAAGTAGGATGAATCATTCTTTCATTAAAGTGCCCATCCCATTGACCTCGACAATAACCCCAATTCTCAGCTGAATCTTTATTGGATGCAAAGAACTCAAAAGGACTTGGTTTAAGAATGTAAGTACATTCAAAACCAGGATAGTCCCAATAAGTTGTTTGAACACTTGATAAAGGTTCAATAGTAGGATTGACTTGACAAACACATCTCTTCTTTGCATTTAAAAGCAAAGAAGTTAGATGTTCTTTCACTTTATCTTTTGATTCTTCATTCTCTGTCTCTTCTTCTTTCGTTTCTTCCACATTCACAGTAGTTTGATTCTGTTCAATAACGGGAATCGACGTTTTATTAGAAGGCGAAATAAGAAAAGGTTGAGATGAAAATTCATAAGATAAAAAAGAAAATTTCACATCTTCAAAAGGAAGACCCTTCTTAATATCCATATAATTCATTAGAATTTGTTCATGAAATCTTGAAAAATACAGATTATGATTCTCTTGAGTTAAATGATATTGTTTCACTTCCGTAACATGAGTAATAGGATAAAACTTGGAATATTTCTTTAAACTATGCCTTTCAATCAATTCTTGATTTTCAGGATGTTGTTTCTCAAAGATACAACCAACCCTTGCAAATTCCAATTGAACAAATAATTCAGTTGTCATATCCATCAATCCAGATACTGGATAATATACAATATATCCTAACATAGACCCCTCATAATAAAAGGGGTCAATCACAAAATTTAATTTATTTGAAAAAATAGATTCCATATTGGTAATTTTTTGTAATATTATATATTTTTTTGGTTTGATAAACCTTTTCTTTTTCATTTTTTTTGAATTTTACGTTTTATTCTTTTATTTTAACGTAAAAGAATATATTTTTATAAAAAATGCAATTTATAATGTAATACGTAAATATCTAAAAGTAAGTATCCTTTTTTGAATAATTCATTTATCATAACTTTAATATAATATAACATTGAAAATCTTTTACAAAGGTATAAACAACATATTAAAAATAAATTGTTTATTCCTTTAATACGTAAATATCGTTATGGTTCATATTTTTATCCATAGAATTCTTAAAAAGATTAATTACTTTAACATATTCTTATGTTTATTAAAAAATATTAACGATCTAAATCCATATGATATACAATATAAAAATCATTTTTATCATAATAATCTTTATTTTTTTTATAAGATTTATTTGGAACCCAAAATAATTTTAATATTTTATTATTTATATTTTCAACAATTGAAGAATCACAATGTTCTATAGATGTATTTATAGTTTCTTCAATTATTAATTCAAATCCCCTTTTAACTAAACAATAATAATTATAAGAAAGGTTTTCGAAATAATACCAATTTATTCTTTTTAAAAATTCTTCCAAATTATCAAATCCTATAAAATTAAAAAAATCTTCTATATCATCACTTTTATATACAGGTACATTATTCCACCAAGTATATATTGTATAATCATTTGTTATTTTTTTTATTTTTTCCTCATCTTCTTGATTTTTAGCAATTGATGAATTTTTAATAATATTTTTTAATTCATCTGTATTTATTTTAGCACCTAATATTTTTTTTTGTTCATAAACTTCTTTCATCATGTTATAAAAATTATTATTTTTTAAAAATATAATTTCACTATCAATACAAGTTATATATTCGTATTTATTATATAAAGTTTTTAATGCTATTAATTTTTTAGTTGAGACCCATGAACCATTCTTTTCAATATTTTTCATTAAATTATCATCTACATGTTCATTTAATATAATACTTTTTACTTTTTTATTTAAATATTTAAAATTATTTTTATCTTCTTCATTTGTAAATACAAAATATAAATCAGCATCACAATTATCATTTGATAAGCTTTCAACAATATTTTTACCATATTCATAATGTTTTGGATGAATAGGT
>JACCDW010253331.1_pt1 | contig 72983 bp, 69 predicted proteins | sample 7449781 | NCBI WGS metagenome assembly JACCDW01 (sample SAMN15323449, study PRJNA562643) | freshwater metagenome | isolation source: river surface water | place: USA:Blue River Watershed | collected 2017-08-18
AAGAGCCAATTTGCGACTACATCTACCGCTGAAACATTGGAAGAATCTTTAGTTGGTGCTGATGTTTTTGTGGGATTGAGCAAAGGGAATATACTTTCACCCGAAATGATTCTCAGCATGGCTGAAAAACCCATCGTTTTTGCCATGGCAAACCCAACGCCTGAAATTGATTATAACCTGGCAATACAAACTCGTCCTGATCTGATCATGGCCACAGGTCGAAGTGATTTCCCCAACCAAGTGAACAACGTTCTTGGTTTTCCATTCATTTTTAGAGGGGCCTTAGATGTTAGAGCAACTGCAATTAATGAAGAAATGAAATTAGCTGCAGTTAGAGCAATTGCATCCTTGGCTAAAGAACCTGTTCCCGAAGTGGTTATGATGGCCTACAATGAAAAAAACATGACGTTTGGTCCTAATTACATCATTCCCAAACCCATGGATCCACGCTTGATTACTACTGTAGCTCCAGCAGTTGCAAAAGCAGCAATGGATAGCGGCGTTTCTAAGGCTCCAATTACAGATTGGAACGCTTACGAGAATGACCTCAGAAAACGATTGGGTATAGACAATGATTTTGTGAATCGTTTAATGATTAGGGCCAAAAAATCTCCCAAAAGAGTTGTTTTTGCTGAAGCAGATAATGTTAGAATTCTTAGAGCTGCCGAAGGAAGTCTCAACGAAAAAATTGCTAAACCCATTCTTCTAGGTAAAGAAGAGGTGATCAGAAAGATGATGGAAGAAAACAACATCAATATTCCTGATGCTGTAATCATCGATCCAAGGAAAGAAGATCAAAAGAGAGCAGAATATGGTGCAAGATTCTTTGAGAAGCGTGGAAGAAAAGGTGTTACCTCTTACGAGGCTGAATATCAAATGCGCAACAGAAACTATTTTGGCTCTATGATGGTGGAGACTGGTGATGCCGATGTTTTTATATCTGGCTTAACAAGAAATTATCCATTAGCTCTGAAGCCAGCACTTTTTTCAATAGGAATGTCAAAAGATTCAGGTCGGATTGCCGGCATGCACATCATGATGACAAAACAGGGTCCATTGTTTTTTGCCGATACAACCGTAAATGTAGAGCTATCCGAAGACGAACTTTATTCTTTGGTTAAATTAGTACATAAACGAGTAAAAGATTTTCAAATTGAACCTAAGATTGCTATGCTATCGTATTCCAACTTTGGATCAAACACTGGAAAATCCCCCGAAAAAATCAGAAATGTAGTAACCAAATTGCATCAGACTGACCCTGAAATATTGGTTGACGGCGAAATGCAACCCATATACGCTCTAGACGGGGAACAACGTGCTGAGCTATACCCATTTAATAAATTAGGCTCAAGTTCAGCCAATACATTTATTTTCCCTGATTTGAATAGTGCAAATGCTGCATATCAAATTCTTAGAACTATGGGAATGGCTGAAGCAATTGGACCTGTATTGTTGGGAATGAATAAAACCGTTCATATTCTTCATCACAGTTCCAATGTTCGTGAAATTATGAATATGGTTGCCCTTGGTGTTTGCGAAGCCCAAAGTCGTCAATGAATTTGAGTTTACTCTCAACACGTTGGTTTGATTACAGGTCTTCAGAGTATTACCAATCTCTCGCATTGAGAAATCAAGTACTGCGAAAACCTATCAATCTTCAATTTTCAAAGGAACAATTAGCGCCAGATAAACGAGATTGGCACTTAGGGGTGTTTTTTCAATCAGAATGTATAGCATGTCTGATAATTTCTCCCATGAGTGATCTTAACGTTGCTAAAATGAGGCAAGTTGCTGTTAGTGAAAAATACCAAGGCCAAGGAATTGGTAAAATCATGGTCATTGAAGCTGAGCGGCTTTTAAAATCAAGGAATTTCAATGAAATTTCATTGCATGCTCGCGAAAACGCTATTCCCTTTTATTTGACCTTAGGATATACTTTGGTCGGAGATTGGTTTACCGAGGTCGGAATACCGCACAAAAAAATGATAAAACCCCTTTAGTTATCTTAAATTTGCAAATCACATGAATACGTTAATAACTCTGCTCCAGTTTTTTGCCGCTCTTGGACTTATTGTAACGCTGCACGAATTGGGGCATTTTTTAGCCGCAAGGGCATTTGGTATAAAAGTTGAAAAATTCTATCTCTTTTTTGATGCTTGGGGATTTAAACTATTTAGCTTTAAAAAAGGCGATACAGAATACGGTATTGGTTGGTTGCCGCTAGGGGGATATGTAAAAATTGCTGGTATGATTGATGAGAGTTTAGACAAAAACCAGTTAGCTTCTGAGCCTCAACCTTGGGAGTTTAGGTCTAAGCCCGCATGGCAACGACTGATTGTCATGATTGGTGGAGTAGTGGTGAACGTTATTTTAGGTGTTGTAATAATTTCTGGATTAATCTTCAGTCAAGGAGAATCATACATCCCCAATAAAGCCATCAACTCAAACGGCGGTATTTATGCCAGTCCTAATGCACGAACTTTGGGTCTTCAAACAGGCGATCAAATCACCAAACTGAATGGAAATACAGTTGAAAATCTATTATCTGAATTTGCCGATCCTTCTTTTCTAACAAATGAACATAAAGAAATATCTTTGATTAGAAATGGCCGTGATACCAATGTTCTTCTTCCTGCGGACATTGAAAATAAACTAAGCTTAAATTCTGACCTTCCCCTCATTTCACCTCGTTTTCAATTTTCAGTTAAACAGGTAGTTGGTGGAAGTCCTGCATCCAAATCTGGAATAAAAGAGGGTGATAAATTTATCAGTATTGATTCGCAATTATTCGGTTCATTCTTTGAATTTAAAGAAATTCTTCAAAACAAGGCAGGCGAAACCGCTGAATTTATGGTTGAAGATTCTAAAGGTGCAACAAGAAAGGCATATATAACCATAAATGAAGACGGAACCTTAGGATTTCAACCCAAAATTTATGGATTCGAAGGATTAGAGAAAACGGTTAGCTATTCACTCGGAGAATCTATGGTAATGGGAGCAGAAAAGTCTGCCGGTTTAATTTCTGCGAATGCCGCAGGTTTATCCAAAATGGTCTCTGGTAAAGTCAATCCTAAAAACTCTTTGGCAGGTCCAATAGGTATCGCTCAAATGTATGGAAGTACTTGGGATTGGCTCAATTTTTGGTCATTAACTGCCACTATTTCACTTGCCTTGGCGTTGATGAATATTCTTCCTATCCCTGCATTAGATGGTGGACACGTAATGTTCTTGATGTATGAAATTATCTTCCGCCGACCAGTAAACGATAAAGTACTTTACATTGGCCAAATCATAGGAATGGCTATACTATTGAGTCTTTTTGTTTTTATCTTCTGGGTAGATATTTCAAGAGCCCTAGGTTTTTAATTTGTAATTTGCGATGAATGCTTTTGAAGTTTTTAATCTGCCTATTTCTGTAGAAATAGACTTAGTAAATCTCAGAAAAGCATATATCCAAGAACAACAAAACGCACATCCAGATCATGGCGGAAACATTTTAGATTCTGAACTAATCAATAAAGCTTACACCATACTGAAAGACAGAGAAAGCAGGATAAAATTGATTCTTGAGTTAAATCAAATTGAAACTAATGACGCAACTACATTGCCACCCGGTTTCCTATTTGAAATGATGGAAATCAGTGAAATGATGGAAGATGAGAATAAAGAATCTTTTAAATCAAAAATTGATGAATTAATACAAACTTCAGATGCTGAATTTTTAGAAATTGCAAGAAGTTTCGATAATTCCGAAGAAAGCATTGTTAAATTAGCAGTTTGGTATCAAAAAAATAAATATTATAATCGCCTAGAGAAAAACTCAAAAGGTATTCAAGAATTTTAACACTATGAGTCGCCAAATAATTTTAAAACATAAAGAAATCCAACTCATTATTGAACGTTTGGCAGTTCAAGTGGCCGAGAGTAATTTAAATTCATCCAATTTAGTCTTAATTGGATTGAATGAAAGGGGGCATTTCATTGCGGAGATGGTTCTTGAATTTTTGAAGAAATACCTACCCAATATTCAATTAGATCTTCAAAATATTTCAATCAACTCAGAAGGTGAGATCAATAGTTCTGCAGAAAATCTCAATGAAAGCCATACCGTTGTGATCATTGACGACGTATTAAATTCTGGTAAAACAGCTTTTATAGCAGCAGATTATTGTTTTAAAAAAGGTGTAAACAAAATAGAAACTCTATTCTTAGCACAAAGGGAATACCGCAATTTTCCGATTCATGCAAACTTTGTGGGAGTGTCAATTGCAACCACGTTAAGAGATCATGTGTATTTTGACAATACACAAAACTCTGATTTACAGGTATATCTGTCGTAAATTCTTACACAAAAAGCAACATTCTTTGATACTTTTGTGTCATATGTTTGTTGTAACATAGATATTGAAGTAACTTAGACTTGTGTAAATTATTTGTGAAGAACATTACGGTCATACTGCTCATTTTTTTAAGATTATTTGATCTTGAGGCAACCCATATTGTGGGCGGTGAAATGACGTATAAATACTTAGGCAATAATCAATACAGAATCCGACTTGATGTTTACATTGATTGTTTGAATGGGAATGCGGATGCCATCCAATCTGATGAAACTGCAATCATTGGAATTTTCAATGGAGACACACGGAATATTCTTTCAGGATATCCAATTTATGTATCAAGAAAAGGTCCAACAAGAATTCAAAAAACTAATTACAACTGTTTAAAAGTTACACCTAATGCTTGCGTAGATCATTATTATTATGAAACTACTGTAACGCTTCCAGCGACCAAAGGTGGTTATTTCATGTCTTTTCAAAGATGCTGTAGAAACGGCTCAATAACTAATATTGTCGCTCCCGGAGCTACTGGTGCAAATTATTGGGCATTCATACCCAATGTGAGTGACGTTGGATTTGCAAATACTTCAGCTGTTTTTAAAGAATTACCCCCCAATTTTTTATGCACAAATACAGCTTTAAAGTTCGATCATAGCGCAACAGATGCAGATGGTGATAGTTTGGTGTACTCATTGATTACCCCCTATTTAGGAGCCGATCAAAATAATCCGCGTCCAAACAATGGAAACTCTGGTTTGCTTGAAAAACCACCCTTTACCCAATTACAATGGCGCAATTCATACACTTTTGATGACCCAATTGATGGTAATCCCTCTATGAATATCAATCCTGAAACGGGTCTTTTAACCCTTACTCCAACAAGAGTAGGTCAATTTGTGGTTGGTATTTCTGTAAAAGAATATAGAAAAGGCAAGTTGGTAGCAGAAGTTATCAGAGATTATCAGTTTAATGTGCAAAGTTGTGTAGTTGATGTAGTTGCATCGTTTTTTGCACCCAAATATGTTTGTGGTTACTCCTATCAATTTCAAAATTTAAGTTCTGGCGCCCAAAGGTATCATTGGGACTTTGGCGTATCAGGTACAAATGCAGATACGTCAAATATAGCGAGACCAACATTTAGTTTTCCAGGCCCGGGGACATACGAAGTAACGTTAATTGCCTATAAAACCACCTGCGCGGATAGCTTCAAAGCCAAAGTAATTGTGGTGGAGCCACAAAAACCAAAGTTACCACGCGATACCACACTCTGTGATAAAGTAACTATGACTTTAAAATCGAATATTCCAGGTGAAGAATATAGGTGGAGCTCAGGTGCTAGAACAGATTCTTTGGTAGTTAGTAACGCTGGAACCTACATCTTAGCGGTAACAAATAAAACATGTACTTGGTATGATACAATAATAATCGCCTATGACAGAGAAAAAGTAGACGCCAAAGGAGATACAATTTTTTGTAGCTATGATGATTTTACGAGAGTTTTAACCACCAACATGAGCTCCACAACCACTTTCCTTTGGAGTAATGGTCAAACGACGCCCAATATTACTGTTAATAAGCCTTCCAAATATAAGGTAACAGCTACAACCATTAATAAATGCTTAAGTCAAGATTCAATTCAAATTATTCAACAATCAGATGTCAAAGTTTTTGTAAATGATACGCAGGTTTGTCCAAATTATAATGTGACATTTACTGCTCTTAGTCCAGATCCAACAGCGCTTTTTACTTGGAGCAATGGAGTTTCAGGTAAAAATATGACCACTAAAATTCCTGGAGAATATTATGTTAGGGCTCAAGTTGCACTTTGTTCTGCAAGAGATACATTCACCTTAACCAATTTCCCAAATGAATTGGAATTAGGAAATGATTTGCGATTCTGTAACAAGATAGATACCCTGATTAAAAGTCCCTCAAATAATTTTAAATCAGTAGTTTGGAATAACGAAGTTACCAATACAACGTTTAGACTCACAAAATCTGGTCCACTTTATATTACCGTAATAAATTCGAATGGGTGTATTGAAAAAGATTCAATCAATATACAATTATTTCCAAATCCGGCGTTGAATCTAGGGCCGGATACAACGTATTGTTTATCTGAGAAACCACTTTTAACAGCTGGGTCTGGTATGCGAAGTTACTTATGGAATACAGGATCCACTAAAAAAGAAATAATTGCATACGACTCTGGAGTGTATTGGGTAGAAATCATAGATTTCGAAGGGTGTAAGTCTAGAGATTCTGTGCTAATAATCAAAAGAAAGAATTTATTCCCCGTTGATATTTATATGCCAAGTGCCTTCACGCCCAATGGAGATGAATTAAACGATATTTATCCTAATTCCCAATATAAAGTTGAAGGTGCGGAATACAACGTTAAATTATTTAATCGATGGGGTGAAAAATTAGCTGAATTCAATAATCCAAACTTAAATTGGGATGGGAGAATTAATGGACAAGAAGCACCAGAAGGGGTATATGTATACACGATTACTTGGGTAGGATGCGACAATGTAAGAAGAACTCTGTACGGTGACTTCTTATTACTTCGTTAAAAGATATCTCCCAAAAGATAAAATGAGTGTTGAATATGACGTGGGATATTATTGAACTTAAATAGTAGGACGGTTATTGCTAACTCTTCTAATACCATTTTTGAGAAGTGTAGAGTTGAAGTTGATAATCAAACCTAATTTAAAATCATTGCTTCTAATTGTTTTTAGCATTCTTTGAATGTAAATATCAGAAACCTCGATATCAGTAATTACTTCAATACAAACTTGTCCGGATACAATAAAATCCAACTGAATAACATCTTCAATACGTAAACCTTTATAGACAACGGGTAAAAGCTGGTTGTATTGAAAATCCATGGAGTCTTCTTGGAATTCTAATTCAAGGCATTGAATGTAAACTTCCTTGGGCAAGCCTGGACCAAGTTGTTTATGTATTTCAATGGCTTTGCCAATAATGACGTGTGCTAATTCTTCCTCGTTATTTAAATATTCAGTCATAAAATTCAGACAGTACACAAAGTTAAGTGAAATTATGCTAATGTTATCGATTGTTACATCTTATCAGTTATATTTATGCCAAAATTATAACAGAAATCTGCATGCATTTAGTGAGGAGCTTATTATCTTTGGTGAGTAAATGGAAGTAAATTCAAGATTTTTAATCAAAAATGCTCAATTGATTAACGAAGGCAGAATCATTACAGCTGATGTACTAATTCAAAATAAACGAATTGAAAAAATAGCCGATAATATCAACTTGAGTCCATCAACAATTGTTCAAGAAATCGATGCAACGGGGATGTATCTAATTCCCGGTGTAATTGATGATCAAGTTCATTTTAGAGAACCAGGGCTAACGCATAAGGCTTCTATATTTACAGAGAGTAGAGCTGCTTTGGCTGGTGGTGTTACATCTTATATGGAAATGCCTAATGTTCTTCCAAAAACAACTACAAATGAACTTTTAGAGGAGAAGTACTTAATTGGCCAAAAAAACTCCGCAGTGAATTACTCCTTTTATTTAGGTGCAACCAATGACAATATTGATGAATTAAAGAACATTGACTCCGCAAATGTTTGTGGTGTAAAAATCTTCATGGGAAGTTCAACTGGCGATATGTTGGTTGACGATTCTCATATACTACATCAAATATTCTCTCAAGTTCCATCATTAATTGCCACCCACTGTGAATGTGAGACCAGAGTTAAAGAAAGATTGCATCAAGCTAAAATCGATTTTCCGAATGGCATTCCAGCTGAATACCACCCCATAATTAGAGATGCACAAGCTTGTTATTTAAGTTCTTCTTTTGCAAGTGCTCTTGCTAAAAAATACAACACCCGTCTGCACATTTTACATATCACATCCGAAATAGAAACTCATTTATTTGATAATACACTTCCGTTAGATAAAAAAAGAATTACCAGTGAAGTATGCGTGCATCACTTACATTTTAGTGATCAAGATTATTCTCAACTTTCTCATCAAATCAAATGCAATCCTGCAGTAAAAACACAAAAAGACCAAGATGCCCTTTGGGCTGCTTTGCTTGATGATAGATTAGATGTAATAGCTACAGATCATGCACCTCATACCAAAGACGAAAAATTATGTGAAAACTATCTAGATGCACATGCCGGATTACCCCTCATTCAGCATACATTATTGTTAATGCTTGAAAAAAGTAAACAAGGTAAAATTTCCATGGAAAAGGTGGTAGAAAAAATGTGTCATGCCCCTGCAATAGCATATAAATTAAAAGAGAGGGGATTTATAAGAGAAGGATATTTCGCAGATTTGGTATTAATAAATCCAAATGAAATTCATCAAGTCACTGAAAATAATATTTTATATAAGTGTCAATGGTCTCCATTGATGAATTCACAGTTTAGTAATTCAATTGAACATGTATTTGTAAATGGTACTTTGAGCTACTCAAATGGACAGATTTTAGAATTGGATCCAATGAGACTTCAATTTGAAAAGGATCGCTAATTATTTTAGCTTGTTTCGCTCCTTGTAAAATTGCATAATGGCATAATCAAGAGGGAAGGAGACGTCTCCTTCAAAATATGAAATTCCAAGTTGTTGACAGTTTCGTATCACACTTTCTGTGAAATTAGTTTGTGTGATATGATATGCATCTCGAATTTCATCGGGATTTAATTTTATTCGTGATTGGTTTTCCAAGTCAACAAATTCATAGGGAATAGCTTCTAAATCTAATTTCAACTCATGATTATTGTGCTGTACATGGATCAATAAAATTTCACATTTCAGGAATTTCAAGTACTTCAATGTTTCCCAAAAATCGGTTTCATTTTCAAGCAACATGTCGGTGCATATTACAATCATACTTCTACGAGGAATGACGGATGCAAGTTTGGCATAGGTAAAATCTTGATTCCATTCACTATTAAAAATTTTCAAATTCCATAAATCTTCAAGTTTTGAGAATACATTAGAAAGATGACCTTTTGTAGATTTAATATCTGATTGCCACTTTAATTTTTGCTCATCGAGAAGTGAGAATTGAAAAGCATCACGTTGTTTAGACAAAGCAAGTGCTAGAATACTTCCCAACGCTAGTGAATATTTCAATTTCAGTTCTTCTCCTTCGGGATATTTCATGCTCTTTGAAATATCCATCCAAAAAAAGCACCTTAAATTTGTCTCTTCAATGGTTTGTTTTATGTATTTTTTCTCTGTTTTTGCAAGTAATTTCCAATCTAAGTTTCTAATACTATCACCTTGATTGTAACTTCTATGTTCAGCAAATTCAACCGAAAATCCTCTTAACGGACTTTTATGCAATCCCGAAATAAATCCTTCCATGGCCTTTTGAGCCAACATAGAAAGCTGATTAAATACCAACAGGTCTTTCAGGAATAACATAACAATATCTAAAAAAATAAAGGCTGCTTGAATTTTGTCAAACAGCCTCTATATGAATTTGTTAAAGGATTAAAGGTGAGATTCCAATTGTTTGGTCAATTGCGACTTAGGCACTGCTCCAACAATCTTATCAACGATTACACCGCCTTTGAAAATTAACAAGGTTGGTATGCTTCTCACGCTATAGTTCATGGCAATGTCAGGATTTTCATCCACATTCAATTTGCCAATTACAGCTTTTCCGAGGTATTCGTTGTGAATTTCTTCCACAACTGGACCAATCATCTTGCAAGGGCCACACCATTCAGCCCAAAAATCAACCAAAACGGGTTTATCAGATGCCAAAACTTCGTTTTGAAAATTGCTACTTGTAAATTCAACTGCCATAAGTACAAATTTACGACATATTTCTGTTATTCACTCCCATCCCAAATAGGGCAAAGTCAAAAAATACTGGATCAGATGGATGAATTTGCGAAAAAATATTTGTTAACTCCAAGCATCCTTTCCAATCGCCTTTTAAATCTGATATGATACCTAATTCTTGCACAACTCTAATCACATGTGTATCTAGAGGCATTTTCAAAATAGACGGGTTTATTGTTTTCCAAATACCGAAGTCAACGCCGTCATTTGGACGTACCATCCACCGTAAAAACATGTTTAATCGTTTACAAGCACTGTTTTTTTCTGGGGTCGCAATGTGTTTTTGAGTTCTATTAGAATCTAAATTATTTGCAAACATAGTTCTTCTAAACTGAATCAAGGTTTGTTCAATAGTTGATGTTGATTCGATAAAAAATATATTCTCTAGAGAATTGTATTCTCTCAAAAGTTCGCCCAATCTATTGACCAGAAAAATAAGATCAACATCATTAAATGTTCGATGTACAAATCCCATTAGCGCCTTTTGATCACCTTGAGATGAATTCAGAATAAACTCATAAGGAGAATTATCCATTCTTAGCATGAGCTCTTTGGCCTTGCTAATGATGGTTTTTCGTTGTCCCCAAGCAATTAAAGCAGTAAAAAAACCAGCCAATTCAATATCTCGCGCATCATTAAATAAGTGCGGAATTAGAATGGGGTCATTCTCTATGAAACCTGGCTCGTTATAGAATTTGGCTGCATCCCACAGTGTTTCTAATAAACGAGTATCAATTATCATTATACGGTGGCAGATTTCTCTAAAGCTTGCGCTAAGTCCTGTTTCAAATCATCAACATGCTCAATTCCCACACTCAACCTAATTAAACTGTCTTTAAGGCCGTTTTTGATTCTTTGTTCTCTGGGGATACTCGCATGAGTCATACTAGCAGGGTGTCCAATCAATGACTCTACGCCTCCTAGGCTTTCTGCTAAGGAGAAAACCTGGGTGCTTTTTAAGAATTCTATAGCCGCCTCTAATGAATCGTTTTTCAAAGTAAAGGAAATCATTCCGCCAAAGCCTTTCATTTGTTTTTTCGCAACCAAATGATTGGGATGAGTTTCAAATCCAGGCCAATATACTTCACCAACAAGTGGGTGCGATTGCAAAAATTGGGCGATTTCTCTACCATTTTGACAGTGACGTTCCATACGAATATGTAAAGTTTTTATGCCTCGTAAAACCAAAAAACAATCCATAGGTCCTGGCGTTGCACCACAAGTGTTTTGTAAAAATGCTAGCCTTGAATGTGTTTCATCGTCATTTACGCATAAAACGCCCATGACTACATCAGAGTGGCCGTTTATATATTTAGTAGCGGAGTGCATAATGATATCTGCACCAAAACTAGCAGGTTGTTGAAGGTATGGAGATGAAAAAGTGTTATCAACCACCACCAATGCACCGTATTCATGTCCAATTTTAGACATGAGTTCAATATCAATTATTTTCAATAGTGGGTTAGTAGGAGTCTCAACCCAAATCATTTTGGTATTTTCATTCATTGCTGTTCGAACTTCTTGCTCGTTGGCCATGTCAACAAAATGAAACTTGATACCCATTTTTTGAAAAACGGTTGTAAATATTCTGTAAGTGCCGCCATATAGATCGTTTGTTGAAACCACTTCATCACCAGGTGAGAGTAACTTAATACAGGCATCTACAGCACCCATACCCGTTGAAAAACACAACGCATGATTCATGTTCTCAAGCGCCGCAAGATTCTTTTGTAACGCATCTCTTGTTGGATTTTGTGTACGGGCATACTCATATCCTTTGTGTTCACCCGGAGCGGATTGCACATAAGTACTAGTTTGGAATATTGGAGTCATAATAGCTCCTGTAGTAGGGTCTGGTTCAATGCCAGCATGCAAAACTTTGGTTTCTATATGATTACTTTTCATTTTGAATTTCTTTAAGTACGATTTCTGGAAAATATTGATGTTCTAATTCATGAATTTTATTTGCCAATGATTCGGGCGATTCACCTTCCTCAATTTTAACGGATTGTTGAAATAAAATTTCACCTTCGTCATAATGTTCGTTTACTAGGTGAATTGTAATCCCTGACTCTTTCTCATGGCTATCTATAACAGCTTTATGAACATTCATACCATACATTCCTTTTCCTCCAAATTTTGGTAATAGACTTGGATGTATATTAATAATTTTATTGAAAGCTTGAACAAAATCTGAAGGTATTTTCCATAGGAATCCTGCTAGAATGATTAAATCAGGATTCAGGTCCTTAATGGACGTAATTACGTCATTCCATTCGTTTCGTTTGAATAATTTCAAGGGAATACTTAAGCGATTCGCTCTTTCAATGACCCCAGCAAATTCATTGTTGCAAAAAATAGCTTCAACCGTATAAAATTTATTGTGATGTAATTGAATTAAGTTCTCTGCATTGCTACCACTACCTGAAGCAAAAATAACCACTTTTTTCATGGTACTAAACTAATGTTTTTGATTATGTGTTTGAGAAACTCTACATCATTTGACATGTTGTCTGATTCAGTGCAAAAAACATCAATCAACAAGGTGTGTTTTTCTTTGGGGTTAAAAATATATTTTGTAAAATATGGACCTCTTCTGGTAGTCGCCTCTTCCGTGTACCATCCTTGAAATAAATTATTTTCAATTTCTTTAGATTGGTAAATGGGTATTTCACTTATCACCATTTTAGTGCCTTCGTCATTATGGAAATAGTTTTTGGTCGCGAAGTTTCTCAAAGAAAAATGCTCGTTTAAAGTAACTAACTCTTTTGTTTGCCCAATTTTGGTAATCCACAAACTGGAGAATCCTCCAGCAGGATTTAACTTACCTAACCATAAAAATCCTGAATCAGTACCAAATATTTTCCAATCATTGGGAATTTGAACTGATATACCCCAAATTGATTCAATTTCAGATTGGATGGTTCTTACGTAATCAGTAGGGTTGTTTTGCTCAAAATAACCTTCAAGACCTAAATTATCACTTAGTTTCTTGATGGTGTTTTTTAATTGTATCCAATCTAATTTTGATAAGGATTTCACATCTACATTTCCAACATCTACGAGCCATTGACCCGTTGCACACGGATTTTTATATGCCTTTAAATTATATTTTCCCAATTGGAAGTTGATTGCCGAATCAAAGTGAGACGGTTTGTAATGTTCAATAAATCCAATTCGAATTGAAGATAGTTGAGAAAGATCTAAAGATGTCCTAGAGTGAATAACAAATGAGTGGGCCGATAAATAACGATTTTGAAAAAATAGACTAGAATCTAATGGGTAGTGTTGTATAAGTTGATCCAACCACCTTTGGCTTGATGCACTGTCTACATAGAGGTGTATTGCTCCTTGAGCATCATTAACAGATTTTCGGTTGTTTTTTTCTATACTTAAATCTGAATAATTATTGCATGAGACCAATAATGCAACTGCAATTAAAATGTTTATATGTAAATATTTACACATTTTAATTTAAAAATTACCTATAATTTCGTTGGTGGGTTTGACCGTTTTTGACAATCAGTCTTTGTCCGATACCTATTCTAGAATTACGCAAATTATTCATTTGCATTATTTTATTTACTGAAGTGCCATATTTTCGAGCTATTGAAGATATTGTTTCACCTGATCTGACAACATGTACCGTTTTTGAATGTCCAGTGACCGTTCCAACTGATTTCTTCGGCTTTGAATTAGACCCAGAATAGTGTTTGCTGGCATTTTGAGATGTAACCACTTCATATGAAGACAACAGAGTATTTTGAATTAAAGAATCATTGTCTCTCCAATAGCACATAGAATATTGGTAGGGTAGTAAAATGGTATTATTCGTAGCCAATTGTGTGTTTGGCTTGATGAATTCTCGATTTAATTTTAACAAATCTTCTTGATCAGATCCTGCAATGTAATTGCACATTTTTACCAAGTGGAAGCTCGTGTCAACTCTGGTGGGAATTAACACTTCTGAAATGCTGTTGTATTTATCTCTTTTGGCATGTTTGGTGAAATTCAAAACATAGGCTGCCGCAATGAATTTCGGCACATAATACTGTGTCTCTTTGGGTAAGTATCTTAAAATGGCCCAAAAATCTTTGGTTTTGCCACCAGCTCTTCTCATGGCCTTCATTACATTGCCTGCACCACAGTTGTATGAAGCTATGCTCAATAACCAATTGTCAAAAATATTTTGTGAGTTCTGAAAGTATTCACAAGCTTTCTCGGTAGAAGCCATGATGCTTTTTCTTTCGTCAACTGAGTAATTTATTTTCATTCCCATCAATTTGCCTGTGTAGGGCATAAATTGCCATAAACCAGTTGCCCCGCACCAAGAAACAGCATTAGGATTTAGCGCTGATTCAATAACAGAGACGTACTTCAATTCAGTTGGCATGGAATTTTTATCCAGAATTTCTTCAAAAATGGGGAAATACAAACTCATTCTCTGGTGAATTCTATCAAAATATGCATCAGGCAATGCCATGAAATATTGGATCTGTTGCCTTACTAGATTATGATATTCGAATGGTATTTCGCTGCCCAATTGAGCGAAATTATCGGTGAAATCTTTTTCATTAAATTCAAAACCGTTGTTTAATAATGGTTTATGACTAGGTATCTCACGGTAAAATTGCATTGTCAGGCTATCAATACGTGAGAGGCTATTTTCCGTCTGATTGGGTGGCAAAGGTGCTTGCGCACCAGAATTGTAAATAAATGAGAATATTATATATAACCCTGCAGCAAATCTTTTCATTATAAAGTTAGAATCTTTTTTGAGCCATAAAATTACTACTTTTTTTTGGTACAACCCGATTTTCGATTGCATTTTTGTATTCATTTTGTGGAAAAGACCTCAATTTCTGGTTCAAATTGAACAGAAAACTATCCATTTATTTTAATTAAATTGCATCAATATGAACGGCCAGTCGCCTACCCAATTTTCCACTGAAACTCAAGTTCAACTAAAACAGTTGACCAAAAATATCAACCAAACAAGCATTGGAATACCAAAAGAAATAACCTTCCAAGAGAATAGGGTGCCTCTGACCCCATCAGCAGTCCAATATTTAGTTAGTCAAGGAATTGAAATTAAAATTCAGTCTGGCTGTGGAGAAAATGCCAATTTCTCAGACCACCTGTACAGCGAAGCTGGTGCTGAAATTGTTTACCAACCAGAACCCATCTTTCAATCAGACATAATTCTTAAAATTGATCCCCCAACAGAATCAGAAATTGAGTTAATGAAACCCTCTCAATTGTTGATTTCTGCATTGCAGTTGAACCAATTGGAAGAAGTATTACTTCGTAAACTTCAAAACAAGAAGATTACTGCATTGGCTTATGAATTTATCCAAGATGATTCAGGTGCTCTACCCATAATTAGAGCAATGAGCGAAATTGCTGGAACGGCCTCAATTCTTATTGCAGCAGAATACCTCAATAATACTCATATTGGTAAAGGAGAATTATTGGGCGGATTTGCTGGCGTTCCTCCCACGCAAGTGGTGGTTATCGGTGCTGGTGCCGTAGGAGAGTACGCTACCAAAGCAGCACTTGGCTTGGGTGCAAATGTTAAAATATTTGATAATAACATTTACAGGCTCCGTCGCATTCAAAAATCATTTGGTTTGCATTTGTATACTTCGACGTTACAACCCAATGTATTAGCATCTAGTATCGAAAAAGCGGATGTTGTGATTGGAGCTTATTCCGGCACCGGACATAGAAGTCCTATGGTAGTTTCAGAAGAAATGATCATGAGAATGAAGCCTTACTCTGTTATAATTGATGTTGCAATTGATAGAGGAGGGAATTTTGAAACTTCGGAATTAACAAACCACGACAATCCCGTGTTTAAAAAACATGGTGTATTGCACTATTGTGTGCCCAATATACCTTCAAGGGTTAGTAGAACAGCTTCTTATGCCCTAAGTAATATTTTTACTCCAATGATCGATGAAATGGTGAAAGATGGAGGATTTTCAAATTCCCTTAGAAATCATGCATGGATTAGAAAAGGAACTTACCTTTTTAATGGCAATCTTACCAATAAAAGCTTAGCCGATAAATTCCAACTTAAATACCGTGATTTAGATTTATTGGTAGGGTTATTTAACTAACGTAAAATGTTTTTGATCAACATTAAAGGGATTAAAATGGTCTATTATCCTCTCGGAATGAGTATCGCTTATAAAGATTTGACCAAATTCATTCGAACACATTCTTTCCATTAGTTTTTGGGATCTTTGAGCGTCAATCTTTTCAAAAATATCATCAAGCAATAGAATGGGATATTGCTGGCTATTTTCTTTGAAATATTGATATTGAGCAATTTTTAAAGCAATAACAAAGCTTTTAATTTGACCCTGTGATCCGAATTTCTTTAATGGCTGACTATTTAATAAGAACTCAATGTCGTCTTTGTGAATTCCTAATCCAGTTCTTTGACTGAGAATATCAGTGCTTCTATTTTCTTCTAAAACACTCAACATTAATTTATTGCTTAGTGGCGATAAATAATCAATTTGCGGAACTTCACTTGATTCTGATATGAATTTATAGTTTTCTTCAAATAAAGGTGTAAACTCAGCAATAAAGGCTTTTCTTGCTTTATGAATTTCATCGGCAATGGGGCTAATTTTCACATCAAAACTTTCCAGAATTAAAGAGTCTATATTTCTTCCAAAATTGTTTTTTAAAAAAGCATTTCTTTGATCTAGATACTTTCGGTATTCAACTAAAGCGAACAAATAGTTTTTGTTGATCTGACTTATAGTGAAATCAATGAATTTTCTTCGTTCTTCAGATCCCTCGAAAACAAGTGAAATATCATAGGGAGTAATAAAAACAGTTTGAATGGTTCCAATATGCTCCAATAACCGAGAATAAGGCTTGCCATTTTTCTTTAACGACTTCTTCTTGTTCTGAAGTGTCAATAAAATTTGGAAGTCCAAATTTGAATCTGACTCATTGTTGCGAAACTTCCCATTCAAAGAATATTCGTCTTTTCCAAATTGAATGAGTTGCTGATCAATGTGGTTGAAGTAAGATTTTGTATTTGATAAAGTGTAAATTGCATCTAGGATATTGGTCTTGCCACTTCCGTTTGGACCACTAATACTATTGATTTTATCGCAAAAATCAAATAATGAATTTTCGTGGTTTTTGAATTGATGTAAACGTAAATGCGATAATATCACTCAACGAAAATAATCTTCATTCTCGGGTAACCCTATCAATGTTTACAAATTGAGAATAAAACTGAATGTTTCCACCAACCCAAATGATTAAATTGCATCTATGAAATTTCATAAACAAACATGGAAATTGTTTGCAATTTTTACATTGATAATCAGTGTTTTGTCTTGCAAAGAAAATATTAAGTTAACCAGATATCAGCCATATAAATTTGATATTCGCCCGCTTGATAGTTTAGTGAAATTAGGTCAGGTTATTCTCGATGAATCGTTTCGTCCAGATAGTACCCTCCAAGAACAAAGGTATTATTTGGGTGATACGGTGAAATATCATCTAACTTATAATAAATCCGGATATCTGCTTAATGTCAGTAAGTTCGTGGGTCCGGAAGAAGTATGGACAGAAAACTATTGGCCAAATGGACAAAGAATGTCACACTTCGATAAAATGCTAGATCCAACTACTGGAGGATCCTATTTCCACGGCCCATACAAAGCCTATTATGAATCTGGTTGGTTAAAAGAAGAAGGTGAATATAAATTAGATCAACCCACTTGGGTCGTTAATTTTACAGAAGACGGTACAAGCGGGGATACTATAGTATATGTTTATAATGACGGTGGATTTGAGGCCAATAAATAAATATGCCTAAATTTTCGCATCTACACGTTCATACTCAATATTCCTTACTCGATGGAGCGGCTGAAATAAATAAATTAGTTCAAAAGGCAAAAGCCGATGGAATGCCTGCAATGGCCATTACAGATCATGGAAATATGTTCGGGGCCTTTGATTTTTATAAATCAGTCACTAAAGCGGGAATGCTCCCAGTAATTGGTTGTGAGTTCTATTTGGTAGAAAATAGACATGAAAAATCCTTCGGACAAGGAAAAAAAGACAAGCGTTATCACCAACTCCTTTTAGCAAAAAATCAAAAAGGGTATGAGAACCTTAGCAAACTATGTTCCTTGGGTTATTTAGAAGGACTCTATTCCAAATATCCTCGAATTGATAAGGAATTATTGAAACAATACGGTGAAGGACTAATAGCAACTTCTTGTTGTATAGGTGCCGAAATTCCTCAAGCCATCATTCATAAAGGGGAAGAAGAAGCCGAAAAGATTTTCTGTGAATGGCACCAAATGTTTGGGAATGACTTCTATGTGGAGTTACAAAGACATCATCTTTGCAACATAGACAACACTGGAATTGATCAAGAAGATATCAACCAGACTTTAATCAAATTTGCCCGAAAATACAACGTTCCTATCATTGCAACAAACGATTCACATTACGTTGAAAAAGACGATGCAAACGCCCATGATATATTACTCTGTATAAATACATCTGAGTTTCAATCCACTCCTAAGGCAACGAATGAAGAATCAGGTAAAGGCTTTAGATTTGGCTTTCCCAATGAAGAGTTTTATTTTAAAACTCAATCGGAAATGGAGAAACTATTTCAAGATATTCCCGAAGCACTAGATAATACTAATCGTTTAATTGACTCCATTCAAAGTCCTGAATTAGAGCGAGATATAGTTTTGCCTAATTACACTCTTCCCGATGGATTTTTATCTCAAAAAGATTATCTCACTCATCTCTCTTATGAAGGATGTAAGCAAAAATTTGGGGGGGCAATTCCCACCGATGTAGAGGAACGTCTAAAATTTGAATTAAATACGATTTGTAATTCGGGCTACGAAGGATATTTCTTGATTGTACAAGATTTTACATCTGCAGCAAGAAAAATGGGGGTTTGGGTAGGACCAGGACGCGGATCTGCAGCAGGATCATTAGTTGCTTACGCATTGGGAATTACCAATGTTGATCCAGTGAAATATGATTTGCTGTTTGAGCGTTTCCTAAATCCTGAACGTGTAAGTATGCCTGACGTCGATATTGACTTTGATGACCAAGGAAGAGATCGCGTCATTGAATATGTGGCAAAAAAATATGGCGAACGCAGAATTGCTCAAATCATTACCTATGGTACGATGGCTGCCAAAAGTGCAATTAGAGATGTAGGTAGAGTGCTTCAATATCCACTAAATCAAACAGTTGGATTAACCAAGTTAGTTCCTGGGAATCTCAACTTAAAAACCATGCTTCATGCGGATATAGATAAATTGGCAAAAGACGATTCGGTCAATTTGAAGCCTGAAGAAATTGAGAATCTCAAAGAACTACAGAATATTTATAAATCAAATGATGCCGCAAGTCAGGTTTTGAAAGATGCTGAGAAATTGGAGGGATCAGTCAGAAATACAGGTGTACATGCTTGCGGAATCATAATAGCCCCCAAAGATATTGACGAGGTTGTTCCAGTGGCTCGATCAAAAGATTCGCCATGGATGCAGGTTCAATACGATGTAAATCAGATTGAAAAAGCGGGTTTACTAAAAATGGACTTTTTAGGATTATCTACCCTGACAATTCTAAAAGATGCCATAGCAATCATTAAGGAAACAACTGGAGATGAAATAGATATTGATCAAATTCCGTTAGAAGATACACTCACATATGAATTGTTTCAACGTGGCGATACCAATGGAATTTTCCAGTTTGAAAGTCCCGGAATGCAGAAGTATATGCGTGATCTAAAACCTACGCAGTTTGGAGATTTGATAGCAATGAACGCACTTTATCGGCCGGGACCGATGAAATATATACCAGATTTTGTTGATAGAAAACACGGTCGTAAACCGGTAGAATATGACCTTCCTGAAATGGAAGAATATTTAAAGGAGACCTACGGAATTACGGTTTACCAAGAGCAGGTAATGTTGCTCAGTCAAAAATTGGCGGGATTTTCTAAAGGTAAAGCCGATGTATTGCGTAAAGCAATGGGTAAGAAAAACAAACAGCTTATCGATGAATTAAAATCCGACTTTATGGCAGGTGCTTTAGAAAAAGGGTTTCCCGAAAAAGTGTTACATAAAATCTATTCGGATTGGGAAGAGTTTGCTCAATACGCGTTTAATAAAAGCCATTCTACCTGTTATGCGGTAATTGCCTTCCAAACGGCTTATCTTAAGGCGCATTATCCGGCTCAATTCATGTCAGCGGTTCTGAAAAGTAATATGGGTGATATTAAAAAAATCACCTTTTATATGGAAGAATGCAGAAGAATGGGTACAAAAGTACTTGGACCTGACCTCAATGAAAGTAGATCAGCCTTTACCGTTACCAAAAATGGAGAAATTAGATTTGGAATGAACGCTGTTAAAGGAGTTGGAGAAAATGCTGTTGATGAAATTTTATCGGAAAGAGATAAAAATGGCCCTTTTTCAAGCATTTTTGATTTGACTGGACGAGTAAATTTGAGGGCTGTAAACAAACGCAATTTGGAGAATTTAGCGAAAGCGGGAGTGTTTGATTTTGATCAAAGATACCATAGAGCTCAGTATTTGGCAAGTGCCAATGATGGATTGATAGGTGTTGAGTTAGCGCTTAAATTTGGTCAAAAACTTCAAGCAGATAAACAAAGTGGTCAAATGGGTTTATTTGGCGGAGGTGAAGCAACGGTTCCTCAGGAACCAAAACTTCCTGCAGTTGAAAAATTTACATTAATGGATGAACTTAAAATTGAAGAAGAGTTGGTTGGAGTATTTCTGAGTAAACATCCATTAGATGAATATAAATTCATACACAGTGTTCTAAAACCCACTCCTGTCAGCGAATTTTCTCAAGCAGTTGATCAGAATGAGCCTTTAAATTTCAAAATGATGGGCATTGTTACTTCTGTCAGAGAAGCAATGACTCAAAGAGGTGCTCCCTTTGGAAAAATCAATTTTCTTGATTACACAGGTACCATAGAATTGGCATTTTTCAATAAGCAATATATTGACAACAAAAACTTATTGTCTCAAGACTACATCTTATGGATTACCGGTTCAGTAAAACCTGGAGTTGATGGAAATAGAGCCAGAGTTGATTATAATCAAGTTAAACTTATTGCAGATATTAATGTCAAATCATTGGTTAGAGCATTGAATGTATACATGCACCCCAAGGAGCTTTTTGACGGAAAACATCAAACTGTTTCTAATGTACTTGAACAATTTCCTGGAAATGTGCAATTATGGTTTCATTTTCAAGATTATGACGAAGATATGGGGGTCTCTTTAGTATCGAATTTCAAAGTTGATTTTAATGAAGAAGTGCAAGTGATATTGGATGAAATGGAAGTGAGGTTTCAGTTTCAATTGGAGGATAGAATTTGATGAAGGTTTCAGGATTTGCCATTGCACGTAATGTAATCAAAGCTGATTATCCCATTGGAGAATCCTTGAAATCAATAGAGCCTTTGTGTGATGAAATTGTTGTAGCAATTGGCGCGTCAGATGATGGAACACGTGAATTCATCGTTAATTTAGGATTAAACAACCTGAAGATAATTGACACTATTTGGGATGATGAATTAAGAGTTGGAGGGAAAGTACTTGCAGATGAAACAAATAAAGCTTTAGCTGGTGTATCTTCTGATTCAGATTGGTGTTTTTATATTCAGGCAGATGAATGTATCCACGAGGACGATATACCCATAATAAAGAATGCACTCCTTCAACATAAGGACAACCCCAATATAGAAGGATTATTGTTTAATTACAGGCACTTTTATGGAAGTTATGATTATATAGGAGATTCTCGACGTTGGTATAGAAAGGAAATCAGAATCATTAAAAATACGGGCAAAATTAAAAGCTGGAAAGATGCCCAAGGATTTAGAACAATCCAAAATGAGAAATTAAAAGTTGTTCCAATTAAGGCTCGTATTTTTCATTATGGTTGGGTTAAACATCCCAAGGAACAACAAATAAAACAAGAGCAATTTCATAGACTTTGGCATGACGATCAATACATGCAAAAGAATGTATATCAACAACAAGAATTCAATTATTCAGGAATAGACTCCTTGGTTAAATTCACAGAGACTCACCCGCAAATAATGAAAGACCGTATAAATCGAATCAATTGGAAATTTGATTTCGATGTGAGTAGAAAGAACTTCAAACTGAAAACGTTTTTTCTCTATTGGTTTGAAAAATTCACTGGAAAACGAATTGGGGAATACAAAAACTACAAAGTTGTCAATCCATGATAGATGTTGCTGTCATTGGTGGTGGTGCATCAGGATTTTATTGCGCCATTCGAATAAAGGAACTCGCACCCCATTTATCGGTTGCCATTTTTGAAAAAACAGGGAAAACCTTGACAAAAGTGAGGGTTAGTGGCGGCGGTCGTTGCAATGTTACCCATGACTGCAGTAAAACTTCAGAATTAGTTGCAAACTATCCGCGTGGAGCATCATTTTTAAAGAAAGTTTTTCAGGAGTTTGGGGTAGATCAGTTTCTTGATTGGTTACACTCTCATAATGTTCAAACCAAGATTGAGACAGATGGACGTATTTTTCCTACATCCAATTCATCGGAAACAATTGCTGGACTTTTTGAATATTTGGCCAAAAAATATAAAATCGACATTTATAAAAATCATGAATGGCTAGGATTCACCCGTATTGACAATCAATTTCATCAAGAATTTAACGATAGATTAGATTCGAAAAAAGTTAATGTGATTTCAAAACTCATCGTTATTGCAACGGGTGGAATTCCAGATTTGAGTAAAATTATTTGGAAATCATCCTTTGAATGGGTGAATCCTGTACCGTCTCTATTTTCTTTCAATGCTGATAAATCAGACTTGAATAAATTAAAACCGCTGTCAGGGGTTTCTGTATCCAATTGTAAAATTAAAATAATGGGAGATAAGGAAGCGTTTCAAGGACCTTTATTAATCACTCATTGGGGAATTAGTGGTCCGGCAGTATTGAAAACGAGTGCTTGGATGGCGCGTAGATTATTTGATCAACATTATAAATTCAAAGTACTTATTTCTTGGGTGGGTGATTTTACAGAGGATGAAATTAGAGAAATGGTTTACAAAGAGATCGATAACAATCCCAAGAAACTTTGGAAGAACATTTCCATATTTGAACTTCCAAATAGGTTATGGGAGTTAATTTTGAACGAAAGCGGAATTGATTTGAATTCAGTAGGAAGTAGTCTAAATAAAAAGTTAGTTAACAGACTAACTGAACATGTAATGAGGTTTCCGATTGAGATTTCAGGAAAAACCACCTTCAAAGAAGAGTTTGTGACCGCAGGTGGCATATCTACAGAAAGTATTTCCAATAAAAATATGGAAGTTAAAAATCAATCGGGTATCTATGCCTGCGGAGAGGTTTTAGACATCGATGGAATAACTGGCGGATTTAATTTCCAAGGAGCATGGAGTACAGCAGAAGTTGCTGCTCGAGCTATTTCGAAATTGAATTAATCTTCTTCAGTATACTTATATCCAACACCTCTAAGGCTTAAAAAGTACCTTGGATTTTTAGCATCTTCTTCAAAATATTTTCTAAACGCCAGAATAAAGTTGTCAATAGTTCTGGTACTTGGAAAAACAGTGTAACCCCATACAGTTTTAAGAATTTCCTCTCTGGTTACAACCAAATTTTTCTTTTCGATCAATAATTTCAATAACTGAGCCTCCTTCTTGGTCAATTTGAATTCACCAGATTTCCCAACGGCCCTGTATGAATTGAAATCTATGGTGTTGCCACCAAAGCTGTATTCTTGTAGAGTTAATCTAGGAGTGTTTTGCTGGGTTCTACGAATTAACTTCTGCACTCTCAACATCATTTCCTCTAATTCAAATGGTTTGGCCAAATAATCATCGGCACCTGCTTTTAAACCACCTATTCGATCTTTACTGCTATTGCTTGCAGAGAGTATCATGATAGGTATATCGTTATTTGACAATCGAATGTGCTGAGTAGCGGTAATTCCATCCATAGACGGCATCATAATATCCATAATAACCAAATCAAAACTCTCAGATTTTAACTTTTGGATAGCAATTGCTCCGTGACCGGCAACAGCCACTTTATAACCCTCCATTTCGAGATTGATTCTAATCAATTCTGCTAAATCTGCTTCATCTTCAACCAAAAGAATTCGATGGGACTTCATATTATTTAGTTTGTTGTTGTTTGTTGATTTTTAAAATAAAAACGGTTCCTTGAGGTTTATTGTCAAGGATTGATACTTTTCCGCCATGCATTTCGGTAATTTGCTTGACCAAATAAAGACCTAAACCAGACCCCGGCTGTGAACGAGTTTTTTCTTCACCCACTCTATAAAACTTCTCAAAAACCCTTTTTTTATCAGAATCTAAAATACCAATACCTTGGTCTTTTACTTGGATTTGATACTGGGACATTGAATCGGTTAAAATTAATTCTACTACCGATTCGTTTTCAGAATATTTAAATGCATTGGTAATCAAGTTTTTAATTACCGTTTTGAGCATTTTTTCATCAACCTCTCCAATGAGTCCATCAGGGGTGTTAGTTATTAACCTACTTTTATTTTCAGCCGTTAGTTCTAAAGAGGTGATGGCTTCTTGAATTAACTCACCAATATTTTTTTCGGAAAAAACAGGATCTACAAATTTGCTTTCGAATCGAGTAGCCATCAAAATTTGCTCCACCATATTTGACAATCTCAGTAGGTTTGAGTTAGCCATTTCCAACATTTTTGGTAGCAGTTTTAATGATGTATCCTTCTTAACTGTTTGAAGGGCTAAACGCGCTGCAGATATGGGTGTCTTTAATTCATGCGTAACTGCCAACAAGAAATTATTTTGTTGGGCATTTAACCGAAGAATTTTATCTACATATACAAACATCGCACCTCCAATGATTAAAGTTATGATTCCAAGAGTAATACCTTCATAAATCCACGCTTTCTTTTTATTTAAAAGGGTGTTGTTTACTTCTAGTATTATCTCTTCACGAAGAGATAGACCAATTTCTACATAATTTCGTTGCCTATTTGTCACAAAAAAAACACGAAAATCTTTAAACTCTTGATTTACAATGGATTTAATTTTTACTGAATCGCAAATTCCTACGGTTTGATTGATTTTGTAGACATCTCCATTGGAAATCCCCAGTTTTTGGGAATCCGACATTCTTGAAAGATTAAAATTTTGATGTGCTAGCAAATAATTCTCAATTTTTACTTCAACGAGCTGCTTTTTTAGGTCAAGCTTCTCAATTTGAGATTCATAGTTTCTCTCTTGAAAACGAACCAATGCAAATGCCCACCAAACTAGGGCGCTCAACATATACAAATTGATTGCCCCAATGGCCAACATTATTTTAATCCTATTATTTACCATTGTCAATATTAAATACCTTTGCTTACGATATGGTCCCCCAACAACCTTTTACTCAAAACCATGTTCAATGGTTTATTGAACTTCTGGGTCACGCGAATGTAAGTCAAAATTTGAATGACTTAGAATCAGTCTCAAGAGATTACACTGAAGATCTATCATTTTTACCCGATTTATTATTGATTCCATCGAATACTGAGCAGTTATCGAATATCTTAAAATATTGTAACGAACATAAAATTTCCGTCTATACCCGTGGTGCAGGAACAGGCCTATCTGGAGCATGTTTACCTGTTCTTGGAGGGGTGGTTATTTCTATGAAAAAATTCAATAGAATTTTGGCAATTGATAATGAGAATTTCCAAGTGACAGTTGAATCTGGGGTTGTAAATGCCGAACTAAAAGAAATGTTGAAACCTTTTGGATTGACTTATCCTCCAGATCCTGCAAGTATGGGATCATCAACTATTGGCGGTAATATTGCTCACGGTGCTGGTGGTCCGAAAGCGGTAAAATATGGAACTACTAGAGATTATGTACTTAATTTAGAAGTGGTGCTTCCTACTGGAGATGTAATTTGGACAGGTGCAAATACCTTAAAAAACTCCACAGGGTTTTCTTTAACCCATTTGATGATTGGAAGCGAAGGGCTTCTTGGTATTGTCACGAAGGCTGTTTTAAAGTTGATTCCATTGAAAACCCAAGAATTGTTGATGCTCGCAACATTCGATAATGCTTCTAAGGCAGCATCGTGTGTAAACTCAATATTAATCAATGGATTTGAGCCAGCAGGTATTGAGCTTATGGAAGTTTCAGGTGTTGAAATTGCTATGGATATTTTGAAAATACCCTTTCCCAAACCCGCAAATACGGCATTTTACCTTCTTATCATCTTAGATGGCAACAATATAGATGAACTTAACTCGACCGCCGAGAATTTATATCCATTTCTTGAGGAGGAAGGAGCCATTGAAGTCTATTTACCCAATAATTCCGAAATGTCTGCTGATTGGTGGAAAATCAGAAGATCATTGGGGGAATTGGTAAAACAACAGAGTGTTTACAAGGAAGAAGATACTGTTGTACCTCGTTCGAAACTTCCGGAATTATTGAGTGGGGTTAAAGAAATAGGCAATAAATATGGATTTCGAAGTGTTTGTTATGGTCACGCTGGAGATGGAAATCTGCATGTAAATATCCTAAAAGATCAAATGACAGAAGATCAATGGAAAAATGAAGTGCCAATGGGAATTGTCGAAATTTTTCAACTTTGTAAATCCTTAGGGGGAACCATTAGCGGAGAACATGGAATAGGACTCGTGCAAGCGCCTTATTTAAAGATTGTACTCAGTGATGTACATCTAAATATCATGAAGGGAATAAAACAATCATTTGATCCCAACGGAATATTGAATCCAGGTAAATGGCTTTGAGAAAACCTAGTTATAATCGGTAAATCACGTTAAACGTACTGGTCTGAGCCTTTTCCTTAAAATGGATTTTGGTTTTTCTCCAAGTTTGGATGAATAGTTCGCTATTTCTGTAATTTTCCAAATCTTCAATGGCTCGCCAAATACTTGACGTGTAAATGATACTTGGGTCTTCAACATCTACAATTAAATTGAGCGCTAAACAACCAGGGAAATTCCTTATTTTCTCTTTAGAATCTTCAAATACTTCCATAAAATCAGAAATGTGATCAGTTTGGAAACTCATTCTCACAAGACGTTGTATTTCGCTCATATATTTAATCTAAAAATTCTACAATTATCTGGGAATTCGGTTCAATTGCAAGGGCATGAGCTACATTTCCGGCATTTTGTGCAATTTGAAATATATCTCCATTTCCAAATAAACACAATATTTGCCCTTCAGGAACGTCATCATAGTCAGTTGAAATACGATCAAAGGTTTCAAAAAGGGTTTTAATTCTGAATTTCCTATTATTACATAATTCGTAGAATTCAGATTTATGAATGTTAAAAAATGCATTGCCGCCGTTGTCAACATAGGTACAAGTTAATCTGATGGTATTTCCTGCGATGGTAGGATTTAATGCTAATGGCTTGACCATGTGTACCTTGGGCTCATAAACGGTGTCAATAATATCAAAAAGGTTATTATCTAGAATACGTTTAACTGCAGGAATATAAATATCTGTCAATGCTTTTATGGGTAATTGAATTCCTTGTGTTGGAATGATATAATAAGAAACATCATCTTGAGGAAAGGCCAAATAGAAAAATCCATTGTCTGGTCCTAAAAATAGTTGATGGTTGTATTTAGCAATGATATAACGTTTTGTTTGAATGGCAATAAATGAAAGATTGCAGATGTGAATGGTTCCGTAAGGAAATTCATTCATAAATTGGCGTAATACCACACTTTGGTACACAGAGTGTCCTTTTTTGATATCTGATGGACTTAATGCTATCGAATATTCGCTAAAATTGGAAAATAATTTAGACTGTGCAATGGTGAAATCGACCGAATCAAACCGGTTGTCAGACCAATAATGTATGATTTTTGGCTTATTTCCATGGGCGCTTTCCATATATTTGTAAAAATAATCCAAAACAGTTTGACGGAGTTAATCTATACCCTCGAAATTATCAACCCACAGTTGTTTTATGGGCCAAATAATCAACATTTGAATCTCATAAAATCAAAATATCCCAAGCTTCAATTTGTAGCTAGAGGAGATGAAATCAAGGTGTTTGGCGACCAAGAAAGCCTTGTTAATTTCAGAAGTGGGATGGGAGTGTTAGAAAAATTGTACATCAACACAGGAGAGTTAAATGAGAGAACCATCTCAGATGCTTTGGAAATCCCCGAAGGCACAGAGCCAGAAGCCCGTGAACTAAACGATGATGTATTATTTATCGGAACTCGTGGACAAAAAATCAAGGCTAAAACGCGCAATCAACGAAAAATGCTCGATGCGTGTAAATCAAACGATGTACTTTTTGCCATTGGACCAGCAGGCACTGGTAAAACCTACACAGCTGTGGCATTGGCAGTGTTGGCGCTAAAAAATAGAGAAATTAGAAAGATCATTCTCACTAGGCCGGCTGTTGAAGCTGGTGAAAACCTCGGTTTTCTGCCCGGTGATTTAAAGGAAAAAATCGATCCATATTTGAGGCCACTTTATGATGCGCTTGAGGATATGATTCCTTTAGATAAACTCAAAAGTATGATTGAAAGCCGAACCGTCGAAATTGCTCCGCTTGCCTTCATGAGAGGGAGAACGTTAGATAATTGTTTTGTTATTTTAGATGAAGCTCAAAATGCTACAGAACTTCAATTAAAAATGTTTTTAACCAGAATGGGACCCAATGCTAAAATGATCATTACTGGTGATATGAGTCAAATAGATTTACCCAAAAAGCAAATGAGCGGATTATTCAAAGCTCTAAGAATTTTAACTAATATTGAAGGAATTAGTATCATTGAACTTGATACATCTGACGTAGTTAGACACAAATTAGTCCGAGAAATTATTAAAGCATACGAAAAATCTGAGGATCAAAATCAATAATCAATGGAAACACAATCACTTACATCTACCAATTTCTATTTTCCAAATCAAACATCTTTTTATCGAGGAAAAGTAAGAGATGTATATGGTATTGGAAATGATAAACTCGTAATTGTTGCAACAGATCGTATTTCAGCATTTGACCATGTTCTACCTAAAAGTATTCCGTTTAAAGGGCAAGTGTTAACCCAGGTTGCAAACTTATTTTTAGATTTAACTTCTCATATAATACCCAATTGGAAAATCTCAAACCCAGATCCACATGTTACCATGGGTTGGAAATGTAATGCAATTCCTATTGAATTTGTTGTGAGAAATTATCTAACCGGGCATGCTTGGAGGGTTTATAAGTCTGGAGGAAGAGTTCTTTGCGGAGTTTCTCTTCCTGAAGGATTAAAAGAAAATGATAGATTGCCTAACCCCATCATAACTCCAGCAACAAAAGCCACTTCTGGGCACGACGAGGACACATCTTATGATGAAATATTGGCTAAAAATATCATTTCCAAAGAGCATCTTGATTATTTGTATCAAAAATCAATTGAACTTTTCAACTTTGGAACTCAATATGCCCAAAAGCAAGGTTTAATATTGGTTGATACTAAATATGAATTTGGGATTAAAGACGGCGAACCCATGTTGATTGATGAAATTCACACACCTGATAGTAGCCGATTTTTCTACATTGATTCTTACGATCAACTCCAAGCTGAAGGAAAACCCCAAAAACAGTTATCTAAAGAATTTGTTAGAGAATGGCTCATGGAAAATGGTTTTCAAGGACTTGAAGGCCAATTAATTCCAACGATGACCGACGAATGGTTGGTTAACATTTCTTCAAGATATTTAGAATTATACAAAGCCATGATTGGTAAGGACTTGGAAAAACGTTCGTATTCAGATATTTACAACAAAATTGAACAAAGCATCTTATTGGGGATAAGTAGTTTAGAGAATTAAACAATTATTAATTTATTTCGGCTCATGCAAAGATCTTTTCTTTACACGGGCCTTTTATTGGGTTTGACTATTTCGATTTTCGAATTAAAAGCTCAAACCGTCTCAACTATTGCTGGTATCCAATATACTGATTCGGCCAAGTTTAATGCTACAGCAGCCAATGATGTTACGCAAGAATATTTCAGTAGACCACTGGGTGTAGCTATAGATACAAACAATAGAATCTATATCACCGATGAGCACAATGTGATGCTAATTATTGGTAATATCTCTAGAAATAGAGGAGGATTCAGGGGGGATCCAACTGATTTCCAAGCCCTTGGAAGCACCGATGGAACAGGTTTAATTTCTAGGTTTTCAACGCCAGCAGGTTGTGCAGTTCATCCCAAAACCAATGATATTTATATTGCAGATAAAAATAATTGCCTGATTAGAAAAGGAATGAGATTTGTAAACTCATCTAATGAGGCCGTTTGGTCTACCATGACAGGAAAGGTTTCTTTTCTTGGAGGATATAAAGACGGTGCTCTAAGTGATGCAGAATTTGCTTCTCCAGAAGATTTGGAATTTGATTCTAAGGGCAGACTTTTTGTTTGTGACTTTGATAATCATGCCATCCGATTGATCAATGGAAGCAATGTATCAACCGTAGCTGGTAACGGTTCTTTAGGTTTCAAAAATGGAACTGGTTCAAATGCTCAATTTTCATATCCTTCCGGCATTGGACTTGAAAGTGATTCTTTTTTATTGGTTGCAGATAGAAACAATAAAGCAATTCGAAGAGTAAATACATTCACCGGTGAAGTTACCACTATTATTTCTCAAGGATTGGATTATCCATTGGATGTAATTAAAGTTGAAAATGTCATTTATATTCTGGAAGCACAGTGCATAAAAATGTATGTCAATGGAAAACTCACTGTGTATACGGGGAAAGAAGGGACATCTGGATATGTTAACGGCGACATTTCAATTGCGCGCTTTGGTCGAATGTATCATTTTGCATATATGAAGTCCCAAAAGAGTTTTTACATTCCTGATCATTATAATAATGTTATTCGAAGAGTTCCTTTGCTTTTAAGTGTTAACTCCTCTTTTTCTGCTAACAACACTTCACCCATTGTTGATCAAACCATTTCTATAAAAAGTTCTACTGAATATGCTACAAGTTTAAATTGGGAAATCACTCCATCTACATATACCTTGCAAGCAGGATCCAAATTGACCGATTCAATAATCTATGTTTCGTTTAACTCTGCTGGTTCTTATTCAGTAAAATTGAAAGCAAGTAATTCATCCTCTTCTGACGAAGAATTGAAGAATAACTATATCAATGTTTCAACTAACAGCACAGCAAAACCTGTTGTTGATTTTACAGCGACCAAAACCAAGCCAATGGTTAATGAGAACATCACTCTTGTTGATTTAACAGCGAACAATCCTACATCTTACACTTGGACAATCACTCCTAACACATACTTATTGCAAAATTCAACAACACTTACATCTAGGAACCCACAATTAAAATTCACTCAAACAGGCCAGTATACGGTTAAATTAGATGCAAGCAATTCATTTGGAAGTCATTCTGTCACAAAAACATCCTACATCCAAGTGGTTTTAACTTCAGTAATGAATGATCTTCAACAGTCAATCTCATTGAAATTATATCCAAATCCAAGCGATGGAACTGTGAACATTGATGGATTACCTGAATCTTCAATAATAACAGTGTATGATGCTACAGGTCGTAATGTATTGAACACTACAAATCCTCAATTTGTATTAAATCCCGGTGCCTACTATATTTCGGTGCATAACAACGAAAATCGTTGGTCACTTGGAAAAATAATCGTCATTGATTAATGTTATCACACCTGATTAAATCACTAAAGAAAAACCTGCTTTCGAGTAGGTTTTTCTTGTTTTATGGTACACTGTGGATTGTTTTTATTGTAATTCAAGGCATTTTGAGAATAGCGGTGAGCCTGTCGTTTCAAGACGTTAGATTAGGTGAAATTTGGTATTCTGGATTATTGCAAGATATTTCATGGAGTTCTTATGGCTTAATCCTTATTTTGATGATTGGTTTAATTTCAGGGAAATTAGGCGAGAAGTTAGCTTTATTTTCATGGTTTTTAATAACAGTTTCGACCAACTTTGCTGACTTCATTTTATTGCGACAATGGGGCAGTAGAATCAATTCTCAGGCACTATTTTACCTGCAAAATCCATCTGAAGCATTTGCTTCGTTGAGTTTTGCTAATTGGATTATCTTAGTGATTGTAATCTTTTTGGTTTTCGGATTTGCATATTGGGGATACTCTAAATTATCTAAACTTATATACCCAGAGTATAAGTCTGCGCCATTTAAAATAGTTATTTTATGTGCGTTTCTTGCTATTACCGCCAGGGGTGGATTAGGAAAAAGTCCACTAACCATTGAAAATGCAATGCGCTTCAATACGAATTTTGAAAATCAGCTTGCTTTAAATAGCAGTTGGAATTTCATGTATTCTCTGATTCAAGGAAATCAAATTCCCGATGTATCGCATTTCAAAGATTCAAGTTTTTTTGATACAACTTACTATTATAAATTATTTCCAAAATCAGAAAATGATTCAATTAAATTACAGAAAACTAGACCGCACATCATCCTGATAGTTTTAGAAGGACTTTCTGCAGAATTATCTCATTTTTTTAATGGAAAAATCGCTGCAGTCACACCGAATTTAGATCATATTGCGCAAGAGGGACTAGCGTTTACCCATGCATATGCCACGGGCGATAGAACTGATAAAGGTTTAGTTTCAATTTTTAGTGGTTGGCCTGGACATCCTTGGCAAGGAATGTTGGCGTTTCCGGAGAAATCATCACAATTGCCAAATATAATTTCAGATTTGAAATCACTGAATTATCATACTTCATTTTACTACGGTTCTGATCTTCATTTTGCAAATCAGAGATATTACTTTGAACAATCTGGAATTGATGAAATTCACGATCTGAATTCATTATCAACTAAAACTAAATACAATTTAGGCAGCTGGGGAATTCAAGATGCTGATATGCTGCAAGTAATTTCAAAACGATTTTTGACATCTTCTAATAATGAAAATCCACAATTTATTAGTTTATTGACACTCAGTACGCACGATCCGTATGATGCGGTGCCTAATAATAGGGGCTCAGATAAGCAAAAGATGATTAGAACGGCAAAGTATTTGGATCATGAATTGGGAGAGTTTTTTCGTAAAATAAAAAAATCAAATAAATATCAAAATACACTGGTTGTGCTAGTTTCTGACCATGGAAAGAATTTGGGTTCACAACAAACCAACTTTGGACAAAAGGACTTTTTTCATATTCCAATTATTTTCGCAGGTGGAGCGTTAAAGTCAACATTTAGAAATAAGAGAATTGATTATACGATTTCTCAAACAGATATATATTCAACGATGTTTCATCTGATGGGATGGAGCCAAAATGAAATTAGAAATGAAAAGTTATTTCCAAAAGGCAATCGGAGTTTACTTAGATATTCTAGACCTGCGCTTGAGGCAAATCACCCAAGATTTGCTTGGTTTAATATACCTGGAGTTACGGGATTAATAAATGACGAAGGTGTTTTTTGGCTAGGGACTGACAAAGTGTCAATTGATGCTGAAAAGCCATTAAATAAAGAAGATTCTAGCATTTTGAACTTATCAACAGTTATTGTGAATGATTTTTTTAACCTTAAATGAAACATTTTGTCACTTAAATACGTCTAACACTCAATTGGCATAAATATTGATATTAGATATTTAAATTATGGCACAGAAAGTAAATAAGAAAATCATCATATTGATCGGCCTGCTTGTCATTAATTTGGTCGGTTACATTGCAGCTAGTTATTATTTTGCAGAAAGCAACACTCCAAAGTTATTTTCATTAGATTTTCTGCATTCAGCGGCTCATTCTAGTACAAGAATTTTAAATACCGAAAGAATTTTAAACATTGGTTTAGAATTGTTTAGAAACATCGGTAATTAATCGTTTGCCAAATCCTCAAAAAACATACCTCCAAAGACTTGAACATAACTTTCTGAGTTGGAAGTTAGACCATCTATTGTTTTGGACTTCATATGCATGGATTTATAGCTTTGTTTTGCCCCTTGGGGTGAATTCTTTTGAGTCCTTTATCATTGCTAACGGTATTTTAGTATTGCATGCTATAATTGCATATTTTAATAATGATTTCTTGATTCCAAGGTTTCTGCTAAATAGGCACTATTTGATTTATCTAATTAGCTTATCCCTGGGAATCCTCAGTGTATGCTTTCCGCTGAGCATTTTGGTTCACATGGTAATTAATAATGCCGAACTTCAAAATCTCGTTTGGTCAGATACATTTTTCTTGTTTCTGGTAATAAATGTGATTTTTTCGGTCATATTAACTATGGTGCTTAAATTAGTAAAGCAGTGGTATGGCGATCAAAAAATAAATAAAGACCTTAGGCAAATTCAATTACAAACGGAATTGAAATTTTTAAAATCACAGATTAACCCACATTTCTTGTTTAATTCTTTGAACAATTTGTATGCTCTAACCTTGTCAAAATCAGATGCGGCTCCAGAGGTAGTTTTAAGATTGTCAAATATTCTACGTTACATTCTTTATGAGAGCAACCAAGGAAAAGTATCTGTTAAAAAAGAAATGGCTCACGTTGCAGATTATGTTTCAATTGAAAGACTTAGATTGGGTGATAAAGTTAAAATTGATGTCAATATTGAGGAGGATTTGAATGATGAACCAGTTGAACCTATGTTATTTCTTACTTTGGTAGAAAATGCATTCAAACATTCTGAATCTGTACTACCTGATCATAGATTCATAAGATTGTTTGCAAACAAGACACCCAAAGGATTCCGATTTCTTATCGAAAATTCTTTCATCCCGTCGAAGAAAAACGAAGAATTAGGGGGTATCGGATTGCAAAACATAAAAAAACGACTTAATTTAATCTATCCTAACGAACATGATTTAAAATCATCTGCAAAAGATGGGGTGTATCGTGTGGATCTTATAATAAATATTTAACATGAACAATCAAATTAAAGCTGTTATCATTGATGATGAACCATTGGCAATCACCGTATTGGAAAGTCTTTTAAAAGCATATTCTAATATTCAAATTGTGGGTACGTTTTCTTCTACCCAAGGTCTATCTGAGCAATTATCATCACTCTCTCCAGATGTTGTTTTTACAGACATTCAAATGCCGGGTGAAACTGGGTTAGACTTTGTTAAAAGTCAATATCCAATGCCTTATGCAGTTATTTTTACAACAGCATTTTCCGACTATGCTGCTGAAGCCTTTGAATTTGAAGCTTTAGATTATATGCTAAAGCCTATTTCACCAGATAGATTGAATAAAGCTATAAAGAGATTAGAAGAATATCTCGAGTACAGATCTTCAATTACCGTTGAACCAGCCAATACGGAAAATGATTACGTTTATGTCAAAGTTGATGGTGAATTTCAAAAAATCTTTTTTAATGAAATTCATCACATCGAAGCCTTTGCTGATTACGTGAAAATCTGGGTATCTGCCGATAAAAGAATTGTAACCCTTCAAACAATGAGAAATATGGAAGCTGGACTGCCTAAAGATCAATTCATAAGAATTCACAGGAGTTTTATTATTGCATTGAATAAAATAAAAGCCATTCAAAATTCAACCATTATACTTGAAGATGGAGTAGAAGTGCCCATTGGTAAAAATTACAAAGAGGCCGTAAATTCCATATTGAGCAAGAATAGAATTAAAAACTAGAAATCCATTATTGTTAATTTTAATTTCAGTCCTACTATTGTCATAATGAAATTTTCTTATTTCCTTGCAAAATAAAAAAGTAAAAAGTCAGTTTATACATTATGCTGATAAATGCATAAGTATAATATGATAAACTAATACCAAAAAGGAAGTGAGTAAATTAGATTACAACAAGATTAAAAATCTTGCTGCGGCGAAGAGAATCCCGATTAAAGAGTTAGCAAGATTATGTGGGTTGAGCGAACAAGGTTTTCACTATATGCTTAAAAAGCAGTCCATGAGAGTAGATACCATGGAGAAAATATGTGAAGCTTTGGGAATATCTCCTTTCGATTTATTTGAAAATGAAGATTCAGGCAATCAAACAAACCCTTCATCAATCATTATCAGAGCAAAAGAATCAGATTACAACGATTCTATCTTGCAAAAATTAGATGTAATCATTGAATTATTGAGATACCAAAAGGTGCATTAATCAATGAATTAAAAACCACTGTATGCTTTGGCCGCCTCTTCTAGTAAGTCGCGGCCAATTTTTTTGCCTAACTTTTCCATGAGTAACTCGGTAGGCACGTTCCCAATTAGTTCATCATTAGCGAATGGACACCCTCCGAAACCTAAAATAGCCCCATCAAGTCGTCTACAACCACCTCTCAAGGCCGCCTCTATCTTTGTTGATGATTCAGCTAAAGTCGCATGGAAATGTCCACCGATTTTTACATGCGGAAGATGCGGAATGATTTTTTTATAGGTTATTTCTATTTGTTCTGGCGTGGCAAGACCTGTTGTGTCTGCCAAACTGATTACTCTGATTCCTAAACCCGCAATTTTCTCAGACCACTCCTGAATCATTTCATTGTTGTGGTCATCTCCATACGGATTTCCAAAAGCCATACTGATATATGCAACCACTTGTTTGCCTGAAGCTAAGGCAATTTCTTGTATTTTAGCCAATTGTAAAAATGCATCTTGGCGTGTTTGATTGGTATTTCGCCGCTGAAATGTTTCACTGATTGAAAACGGATACCCCAAATATTTTATTTTGGGAAAAGCAGCAGCTCTTATTGCTCCTCTCTCATTGGCCACAATGACTAATAACTTAGTGGAGGTTTCAATTTTACTTATTGCCTCTATTACTTCGGCAGTGTCAGCCATTTGAGGCACTGCTGCCGGACTGACAAAGCTTCCACAATCTAGAACATCAAAATTCTGAGCAAGTAACTTGCTAATATATTTTATCTTAGTTTCAGTTGGGATAAATTGCTTTATCCCTTGCATGGCATCCCTCGGGCATTCAACCACCTCTACATTCTCACCGTTGTAATTGAAATTGCCCATTTTAATTATAAATGATCAAAGAAGTATTGACTCACTTTTTTGTAAAGATGAATTCTGTCACGTCCAGACACATTGTGTTTATGTCCTGGATAGACAAAATAATCTAGATTAGGATTAGATAATTCAACTGATTTTTTAACAAACATCATACTGTGCTGCCAAACAACAACATCGTCATCTGCTCCATGGATTTGCAACAACCTGCCTTGCAATTTATCGGCATGGTTGATCAAGTTATTTGAATTATATCCTTCAGGATTTTCTTCAGGTTTATCCATGTATCGCTCGGTATACATGATTTCATAGTATTTCCAATCAATAACCGGCCCACCAGCAACACCTACCTTATACTTACCTGCTTGTCTTGTCATTAAACTCGTAGTCATAAATCCACCGAAGCTCCAACCATGAACGCCAATTCTCGATGAATCTATATAAGACTGGGACTTCAACCATTCTAGTCCAGCCAATTGATCAGACATTTCTAGGGTGCCCAATTGCCTATGTACTGCACTTTCAAACTCAAATCCGCGATGAGAAGAACCTCTGTTATCAAGGGTAAAAACAATATATCCTTTTGAAGCCATGTATGCCATCCATAAGTTTCCGCCGCCTAACCAAGAGTTGGTAACCATTTGCGCATGTGGGCCACCATAAACATAAACTACCACAGGATACTTCTTTGTAGCATCAAAATTAGGAGGGTAGAAGGTTCTAGTAAACAAGGTAACCTTGTCAGTTGAATGCTCAATGCTGCTCAATTCTATTTTCCCGATATTGAAATCTTCGATGGGGTTTTTGTTTTCATAAAGCAATGTTGGTATGGTATATACCTTTTGATTCATTTTCTCAGTCCAGTTTATGGCAATAATTTCTCGATTTACATTGATTTGACTGCAAGTTGCCACAATAAAAGGATTCATTTTATGAAATACCAATGAAGGTGCGCCGCCCAAATTATAATTGATCAACTCACTTTTATTTTTTGTGATATCAATTTTGAAAATGGCTCTATTTAATGCAGTGTTATAAGTTCCCACACAAATAATGGTTTTTTCATCTGAAGAAAGGCCCAAAACTTCAGTTACTTCGTAAATGCCTTCGGGAAGTTGAAGTTTGGTTACTTTTCCATTTGAGTACAAATACAACTTATTGAAACCGTCAAGTTCGCTTTGCCAAATGAATTTATTTGTACTTCCAAGAAATATGGGTCCGTTTTCTGGTTCTACGTATTTAGAATCTGATTCTGAAAAATGATATTTTAACAGTTCACCAGTTTCAGAAGAGTACTCTAAAAGGTCCATTTTGTTTTGACCACGATTTACACGAGCAATGAAAATGGATTTTGAATCGGGAGACCAAGTTACATTGGTTAAATATTGATCATATTCGCCGTCTGTCTTTAAATAAACGCTTTTTCCTGTGTAAGGGTCATAAACTCCTATGGTTACTGTATGACTGCTGTCTCCAGCCATGGGATATCTAATTTCAGTTGGTTTTGCAGGTCGTTCGTTGATAGAAAACATGGGGTACTTTGTGACCCTGCGCTCGTCCATTCGGTAAAAAGCCAATTTGTGAGCGTTAGGTGACCAAAACAACCCTTTGGTGATGCCAAATTCATTTCTATGAACAGATTGTCCGTATACAATACCTTCTTGTCCGTCAAATGTGATTTGAGTGGTTTTTTCGAGATCTGAAACGTAAATGTTGTGATTTTCAACATAAGCCGCCATTCTGCAGGTGGTTTTTCCCTTGGGATAAATACAAGCTTGGTCAGTTGTAGAGATTTCTTCAGCTACACGTTCTTTTGATAGCTTCAACATGGAGTAGGCTTCAAAACGTCCTCCGGGACGGAGAAAAAAATTGAAAACCTGATCACCTGCCAAGAACCAGCCGGCCTCTTCTGTATCAAAATGGAAGCTTAAAAATCCAACAGAAACCCCTAACGGTTTCATGGCAGCTTGTACTGAATCAAAATGAACTAAAATTTGTTCAGAATACTTCAATTCACCCATTCCAGGATTGGCTTTATAAATATGGTTCCCTTTCTCCTTATTTCTAATGTACTGATATGCAACAAAAGTCGAAGAGGGATACGAAGTAAATATGGGACCAGAAGGGTAGTTCTTTGGATTGAAAGCGTCTTCGATGGTTAAATTTTTACTTCCTTTTTGTTCTAAAAAAACCGTATTTCTAGATTTTTCCTGCCAGTTGGGAGTTGACATTTGTCCAAATAGAGGAAACATTGATGCGGCGAAAAGGCACATCGCTAAATTTTTGTTAATTACTCTCATATATCTCTTCAAAAACATTTCGCAACTTTGCGAAACAATTTTGTTGCAATTTAGGAAATGACAATGGAAAACCACCGCACACTTATCGAGGAAATTTGGGAAAACAGAGAACTTTTAAAAGAATCTGCCAATGTTAAAGTTATTGAAGAAATTATTGAGGCCTTAGACAAAGGGCATTTGAGAGTAGCTCAGCCTCTAGAAGATGGAACTTGGCAAGTGAACGATTGGGTTAAAAAGGCCGTAATTATGTACTTCCCAACTAGACAGATGGAGAAATTCAATGCCGGTCCATTGGAATTTTACGATAAAATGCCATTGAAAAAGAATTACGATGAATTGGGAATTCGCGTGGTTCCACATGCGGTTGCAAGACATGGAGCTTTTATTGCTCCAGGAGTAATTCTTATGCCGTCATATGTGAACATTGGAGCTTACGTAGATTCTGGAACAATGGTTGATACTTGGGCAACAGTAGGAAGCTGCGCTCAAATTGGAAAAAATGTGCATTTGTCTGGTGGTGTAGGAATTGGCGGTGTTTTAGAACCTGTTCAAGCAGCTCCAGTGATCATTGAGGATGGATGCTTTGTAGGATCAAGATGCATTGTTGTTGAAGGAGTTCACGTAGGTAAGGAGGCTGTTCTTGGCGCTGGATTGACTCTTACAATGAGTACTAAGATTATAGATGCCAATACAGGTGAAGAATTGCCGAAAGGATACATACCTCCAAGGTCTGTGGTTATTCCTTCGAGCATCAAGAAAGAATTTAAAGGTGGGGAATTTTATGTGCCCATCGCTTTGATCATTGGTCAAAGAAAAGAAAGCACTGACCAAAAAACCACTTTGAATGATGCTTTAAGAGACTTCGGGGTATCTGTTTAAACGATTGTTCCATGAAAATTGCTTTCGACGCAAAAAGATATTTTCACAATTCATCAGGGCTCGGGAATTACTCCCGAACCTTGGTGGATGGTTTAAAATCAAAGTATGCATCGGAGCTTGAAGTGAATTTATTGGATAAACCCAATGGTGCATTTCCCTGGTGGAGGTCGTACGGACTTGGAAAGGCAGCTTCAAAATGGGGAGCAGATATATTTCACGGATTATCGAATGAAATCCCATTTGATCTTCCAACATCTATGAAAACGGTTGTTACCATTCACGATGTTCTATTTAAAAGCCGTCCGAATGATTATCCTTTTTTGGATAGATTGATTTATGATTTCAAAACACAGTATGCTTTAAAAAGAGCAGATATCATTATTGCAACTAGTGAATTTACCGCCTCTGAAATCAAGAAGTATTACACATCAGAGCTCGATAAATATTACTTTAGAAAAAGATTGAATATTAAAGTTTTATATCAATCTATTTCAACAAAATATTCAATCGGATCTTGGGTGCCAGATTTGGAATTTCCTTATTTCATATATCACTCATCATATGTTTCTAGGAAGAACCATTTGAATTTGATTAATGCCTTTTCCAAAGTCTGTCATTTGTTTCCACATAATCTAATTTTAGCAGGAAAAGGCAATTTGGAGCAAGATCTAAGAAAGCTTGTTGTAAATTTGAATTTAACTGATCGAGTGCTATTTTATCAATATCCCTCAGATGAACAACTAGAGAAATTATTGATAAAGAGTTCAGGATTTATCTATCCATCTTTTTCTGAGGGATTTGGAATCCCGTTAGTGGAGGCTGCAACCATTGGAATTCCCATGGCAGTTTCAAAAATCCCAGTATTTCAGGAGTTGGTAAATGGCGTCGAATCGGTTATTTGGTTTGATCCAAAAAATGTGACAGATATTTCCCAGTCGATTTTACAACTCACACAATCAAAACATCCCGACTATACTAAATTACTGACCAAAATGGATGCGACAAACATCAGTAATCAGTATTACGAACTATATAAATCGCTCCTAGACTAAAGTCTTAAAGATTGGTTTTAAAGAGTTTAACGGCAATTGCCAATAGAATTATTCCGAAGAATTTTCTCATCACCATCATTCCAGATTTTCCGATTTTACGCTCAAACCATCCGGTGGCATTCAGAACAATAAAAATCAATACCACATTTAGTATAATACCACTTAAAATAGTGGTTTTATCGTAAATTGCCTTTAGTGATAATATAGTGGTAAGGGTTCCTGATCCTGCAATAATGGGGAAGGCTACAGGTACAATACTTCCAGCTTGAGTGTCAGGGTCATTTCTGAAAATATCAACACCTAGAACCATTTCAAGTCCCAAGATAAACATCACAATGCTACCTGCTAGAGCAAAAGATGCGAGATCAATCCCTAAGTATTTTAAAAAATACTCACCAATGAAAAGAAATCCGATCATCAGTGCAGAGCTAGCTAATGTTACTTTACCAGGATGAATGTCAGGGATTTTTCTTTTTAAACTCACTAAAATTGGCACTGCACCGAGAATATCTATTACCGCAAATAGGGTAAAAAACACGGTAATAACTTCGTTGATATTTATATTCATGGCTTATTTGAATGGGCTATCGGGTTCTTTAGAAATGACGTTATAGGTCAATCTATCTGCAAGTTTTGGAAACCATTTATTGATAAATACGGCTAATTTCCCTTGAAGAGTCATGATGATGTACCAACGTTTTTGTTTTATGCCTTTCCAAATTTCAATGGCAACAGCTTCAGAACTCATTAATTTAGATTCATTTAATGGTGTTTCACCTTGGGCCACACCTTGAGAATTCAGGGCTGACTTTCTGATATTTGATTCAGTATAGCCAGGACAGGCAATCATCACATGCAGACCAGTTTTTAAATTTTCGTTTCGCAGACTTTCTAAAAATCCTTGCAACGCAAATTTGCTTGCGCTGTATCCTGTTCTAGCTGGCAAACCTTTATAACCTGCAATAGAAGAAACCCCAACAATAGACCCTTTAGTTTGTAAAATGTAAGGCAAAGCGAACTTGGTACAATAAACAGATCCCCAAAAATTTATATTCATAAGTTCTTTTAAAACAGGAATTTCAGTTTCATTGAAAATCCCTCTCATGGAGATCCCAGCATTATTGATTAAAACATTAATATGTCCGTGTTTAGAAATACCTTCTTCAACAAAACGTTTACAATCGGATTCTTGACTTACATCGGTCACAGAATAGGTTGAAAGGATACCAAATTGGTTGTTTATTGTTTGGCAAATTTCTTTGAGAGCATTTTCATTACGTGCAGCAAGATGGGTGGCATATCCTTCATGAGCAGCCCTAAAAGCTAACGATTTGCCTATGCCACTTGAGGCCCCTGTTATAAAAGCAACTTTTACTTCCATTTAACTGAGCAACCAACTGCAGGTACTTCTGGATAGTCTATATCTACTCCGTCAAGTGCGTATTCAATTGCGTCTTCTAAGTATACCGAAGTTACTGTTGCTTCATTTTCCCAGCTATCATCAATGGCGCCTTTGTATACGAGTTCTCTTTTTGAGTTGAATAAGAAAACCTCTGGGGTTCTTTCTGCGCCTAGTGCTTTTAATACTGTTTGATTTTCATCATGTAGATATTCAAATGGAAATTGACGTTGATTGGCTATTTCAACCATATTTGTAAAGCTATCTTGAGGATATTGAATCACGTCATTTCCGCAAATAGCTACTATACCTAAATTGTCTTCTTCGTATTTATGAGCTAGCTTGATGATTCTATTCCAATAGGATTGTGAGTATTTGCAATGATTACAGGTAACAATTACTAAAAAAGCCGATTTGTCAGCGTAATCAAACGAACTTACATTTTTGCCCGATACAGAAGGCAATTCAAACGGATTTAACACGTCTCCAATTATCATGATGAATCAAATTTAAAGAGTAATTACTGAATTTATCAGCATTGGGGATAAATCCTGCATTCGGTGTATAAAATGGGGTTGTTTAGATTGTTGGATTAAAATACTTCGTTTTAATTTGCAGTGTGCAACAATTTATAGTTTCTGCTCGAAAATACCGTCCAATGTCTTTTGACGATGTTGTTGGACAAAAACATGTGGCTGAAACGCTCATGCACGAGATCAAGAACAATAAATTAGCCCAAGCTTTTTTATTTACCGGTCCTAGAGGGGTTGGAAAAACTACCTGTGCAAGAATCTTAGCAAAGGTGATAAATACTACCGATGAGGTAAATGAAAATCATGATTTTGCTTTTAATGTTTTCGAATTAGATGCTGCCTCGAATAATTCCGTAGATGACATACGTCATTTGATGGATCAAGTTCGGATTCCACCGCAAGTTGGAAAATACAAAGTGTATATTATTGACGAGGTTCATATGTTATCTACGGCGGCATTTAATGCTTTCTTGAAAACATTAGAAGAGCCTCCGAGCTATGCAATTTTTATTCTGGCCACAACCGAAAGACACAAAATTCTTCCAACCATATTAAGCAGGTGCCAAGTCTTTAATTTTAATCGAATTTTAGTAACCGATATGGTGAAACATTTGGTTGGAATTGCTGAAAAGGAAGGAATTAAAGTAAGCGAAGACGCACTTCACCTCATTGCCCGGAAAGCAGATGGTGGATTGAGAGATGCACTAAGCATGTTTGATCAGTTGGTGAGCTTTTCTGGAGGTGAAATCACCTATGAGAAAGCCGTAGAAATGTTGAGCATTCTTGACATGGATACGTATTTTTCGTTGGCAGACAATATGCTCAACAATGATTCAGCCTCTGCCTTGTTAACCATAAATTCGGTACTTAATCAAGGATTTGACGCTTCTCTGATTACCAGTGGAATGTCTCAACATTTCAGAAATCTGATTGTCAGTCTTGATCCAATGACCAATTCGTTATTGGATGTTTCTGAATCATTCAAAGAAAAATACAAAGAGCAATCCAAGAAATTCGATATTCATTTCTTGCTTAATGCTTTAAATATTTCAAATGAAGCAGATGAGAAATATAGGATTTCAAGAAATCATCGCCTTCTTATTGAATTGATGATTTTAAAATTGGTGAATCTTCGTTCTTTCATGAAAGACATTCCCAATCTAAATGACTTAAAAAAAAAACTAGTTGATACATCAACAACTGCTTCAACAAAATCTCCTCAAACAGCTTCATTTAAAACAACTCCATCCATAAAAGAAGATGTAGTTAAAAAAATTGAGTCCACTAGAATGGGATTACTCAGTAGGGAGGCATTCAAACAAAAAAAGCGATCTTCTGTTGAAAATTTTCAAGATTCCATAGAAGAACTACCCAAACCTATAGAAGAAGATTCCAAACCAATAGAAGATTTAGATACAGGTAAGATTATAGCTGAAATAGTCAAGAATCAGGGTCCAAGAATCGCCGGATTGTTGAATTCAATTAAAACGGAATTACACGATGAAACTCTGAAATTCATAGTTAATTCCAAAATGCACATTCATACTATTGAAGAAATAAGGCTTGAATTACTCAGGGAACTCAATCAACTTTCCAATGGTAGAATCAAACAAATATTAGTTGAAATGGGAGAGGTAGAAGCCGTATCCCGAAAACCCTACACAGACAAAGAAAAATTGGAGTTTTTAATGTCAAAACACCCACTGCTTCAAGAAGCTATTGAAAAACTTCAATTGCGATTGCCTTAAGTCGGTCTTTTTATCGTTATTTTGTATCAAATTAGTATGAAGGAGGGGTTAAATATTTCCTTTGAAAACACTGAAATTGCCTTTAATGGCAAGTCTTTCAGCGACTTGAAGAAAGCTAAAACACTGTTTAAATCATTTGATTACCCAATTCTATTGAAATGGGGGCCTGCGTTGGCGCAAATTGCCGTTCGCTTGGGATTTAAATTCATCATTAAAAAGACCATTTTTGAACAGTTTTGTGGTGGTGAAAACATTCAAGAATGTGATCAAGCCATATCTTCCCTTTCTTCAAGAAATGTAGGTACCATACTTGATTATTCTGTGGAAGGTGAAGACAATGAAGCAGTTTTCAACGAGACTTGTTCTGAAATCATCAAAACCATTGAAAAAGCGAAGAATAACAAAGACATTCCTTTTTCGGTATTTAAGGTTACCGGAATAGTTTCATCTAAAATTCTTGAAAAAGTATCCTCTTCCCAAGAATTATCAAAATCTGAACAATCAGAATGGAATGACGGTATGGAGAGATTCTACAAAATCTGTAAAACTGCATTTGACTTGAAAGTAAGACTTTTTGTAGATGCAGAAGAATCTTGGATTCAAAAAGCCATTGATGATTTGGCAGAAGATGCAATGAGATCTTATAATCAAGATCAGTGCATCATTTATAACACACTTCAAATGTATAGACACGATCGTTTGCAATACTTGAAGAAACAACTTTCTGCGGGTAATCACTTTCTTGGATTTAAATTGGTTCGTGGAGCATATATGGAAAAAGAACGTTCAAGAGCCATTGAATTTAATTATCCAAGTCCTATTCAACCCAACAAAGAAGCAACAGATAAAGATTATAATGAAGCTGTTGAACTGTGTATTCAAAACATCGATCGCGTTTCAATCTGTATTGGCACTCATAATGAGCTTAGTTCCATTTTGGGAGCAAAGAAAATGAATGAACTAAACATCGACCCAACAGATACTCGTGTTTTCTTCTCGCAATTATTAGGTATGAGCGATCACATTAGTTTTAATCTATCAAATTCAGGTTATAAAGTGGCTAAATATGTGCCATATGGACCCGTTTTAGCAGTTATTCCCTACTTGACGCGTAGAGCTCAAGAAAACTCTGGAATGGCCGGACAAATGGGCAGGGAATTAGGACTTATCAATCAAGAAATTCAAAGAAGGTCAAATCTAAAATCTTGAAACACTTAAATAAATATCGAATCTTATTCTTTTTTGCGTCGGCTTTGGTGTTGTATTCGCTAATTGGTGGACTCACCATCAAATTAAAACCAGGAATTTCTGCTGTTGATAAAACATTGATTAAGTCTGACTCAACACAATTTTTAGGTATTGAACTTTATAATTGTCCTGAAGAAACAAAGATTAATAAACTAGTAGTAGTAAAAAAAGATCTACTTTGGGAAACTCTCGGAAGTCAGCTTGTTCGTAAGGACAATCATCTGTCTACTCCAATTAGTATCAATTTAGGAAAGACTTCATCTGGACTTTGCGATATATTATTAGAAGTTGAAACTAAAGAAAACACTCCATCATGGATGTATTTTCCACAAGCATTTTGGATTGAAAAATCAATGAGCGATACATTATCAACAGGAAATGGCAAGGTCGCTAAGTTGGAAGAGATTTCTAGTTCAGGGGAGCTTAAATTGATTGATGAAGTGGAATTTGGCTTTCCAAACAGAACCATTTTGAACGAAAGCATACGCAATCTTCTGTATCATGTACCCATGTGGTTTAGCATGATTTTCTTATTAGGTGTTTCTGCGGTGGCTTCAATACTTTATTTAAGAAAAGGCGATATGTTCTATGATTTACTATCAGATAGCTTTTTGAAAATTGGAATATTAAACGGTATTTTGGGATGTTTAACTGGTGCAGCATGGGCAAGAGTAACTTGGCAAAGTTGGTGGCCAGCCGAAGATCCTAAGTTAAATGGAGTTGCAATAGGCATGTCTATGTACCTAGCATATTTGATATTAAGATCTTCCATTCAAGACCCATATCAAAAGGCCAGAATTTCTTCTGTATACAGTGTCTTGATTTATCCAATTTTTATGGCATTGATTGCTATAATGCCCAAACTTACAGAGGGTTCACTTCATCCTGGTTCTGGAGGATCTGTTGGTTTTAACCAATACGATCTTGACAATACCTTAAGAATGTTCTTTTATCCAGCTATTTTGGGTTGGATAGGAGTATTTAGTTGGATAGCCATTATGCGGATAAGAATTAAAAAACTCGAAGAATTAACTTTAGAACAAGACTAGAATGAATATTTTCCAAACATCAGATAAAGCAGCAAAATTGCTCGCTAACAATGCTAAGTTTAACGTGGTTATTGCCGTTCTGTCGATTATCTTCATAGGCATAGTCATTTATTTAGTAAAATTGGATCGAAAAGTTTCCAAACTCGAAAAGAATCAAAAATGAAACCATTACAAATTGCTTTAATCGTTATTGCTGGGCTAGGTGTAGCAAGCGTTGTAAGTTTATACGGCAATACCACAAAATACGTTTCATTCAAAGAAGCCGATCAACTCAAAGTTGAAAATCCAAACAAAAGTTACCACATAGCTTGCAAATTAAACAAGGCTAAACCCATAGTTTACGACGCTCAAAAAGATGCAAATCATTTGGAATTTACCGCTATAGATTCTTTGAATTTCGAAAAAAAGGTCATCTTTTTACAACCAAAGCCGCAAGATTTGGAAAGAACAGAAACCATCGTAATTATTGGTAAAAGTCAAGGTGATTATTTTCTAGCAGAAACTATATTGAGCAAATGTCCTTCAAAATATGAAGATGCTCCTGTTAAACAAGCCTCTGTTGCAAACTGATATGCTGACAATTTTATCGTCATTGCCCAATAATAATAAGATGCCAGCATTTAACAACGAATGGCTTTGGCTAGGAAATCTTGGGCATTCATTTGTTGTTATTAGCTTCATCGCTACATTGCTATTTAGTTATTTTTATTTCCAAGATGCGCGTTCAGAAAATAGCACTTTTAAAAAATGGGCTAGAAATTTTCTGTATTTGCATTCCTTCTCTGTAGTTGCAGTATTCTCAATTTTATTCTCCATCATATTTTTTCATCGATATGAATTCTTCTACGCTTGGAGACATTCAAGCAATGCTCTTCCAGTGTATTACATGATTTCATGTTTTTGGGAAGGACAAGAGGGTTCATTCTTGTTGTGGATCTTTTGGAATTCTATCATCGCACTTATTTTAAGACGATCCGCAGGAAAATGGGAGAGTCCGGTCATTGCCATTATTGGATTAGGTCAAATTGCATTAGGTTCCATGCTTCTAGGGTTTCATTGGGGTGATCTGAAAATTGGTAGTAGCCCGTTTGACTTATTAAGAGATGTTAGACCCGAATTCTTGAATATTCCTATCCTTGGTAGTATTGGCGTTGAAAATTACCTGCAAGTTTTTAAAGATGGAAACGGCTTAAACAAGTTATTACAAAACTATTGGATGGTCATTCATCCGCCCACATTGTTCCTTGGATTTGCTTTGGCCATTGTCCCTTTTGCATATAGTGTTGCGGCTCTATGGAAAAGAGATCAAAGATCATGGATTCACCCTGCAATCATTTGGAGCATTGCTTGTGTAGGTATTTTGGGTGCCGGAATCATAATGGGTGGATTTTGGGCATACGAGAGTTTATCTTTCGGGGGATATTGGGCCTGGGATCCTGTTGAGAATGCATCTTTATTGCCCTGGTTGATTATGACATCTGCTTTGCATATGTTGCTAATCAGCAAAAACACAGGAAGACATTTATTTACTTCACATTTATTGACACAAATTTCGTTTTGGCTTGTTCTTTACGCTACTTTTTTAACCAGAAGCGGAATATTAGGAGAGGCAAGCGTTCACTCGTTTACTGATTTGGGACTCAGCGGACAATTACTGTTGTTTTTGTTTGGATTTATTGGACTATCAACTGCAGTATCTTTCGTAGATACTGATAAACGATTAAAATTTACGATTGCAATATTATCATTTTTTGCGGTAGTCGTTATAGCATCTTATTCAATACCTACAAGTTGGAAAGATAATTACACAACGGCAATTAAATACATTGGCATTGGACTATTCGTAGCTGTTTTGGGTTTGTATTTGAAAAACTTGTATAAATCTCAAAAAACCGAATTAGCAGATGAACACTTATTGAGCCGTGAATTTTGGATATTTCTAGGTTCATTGTTCATCATATTGTCACTGGTTCAAGTTTTTAGCGCTACTTCCATTCCAGTTTTCAATAAACTGTTTGGGTTAAAAAATGCAGTGCCTCAAGCCCAAGATTACAACAACATCCAACTTTGGATGGCGATGCCTATCATGTTGTTGATGTCTGTTGGACAATATTTCAGATACAAAGAAACCCAATGGTCTGATTTATTGCGTGATTTAAAATGGCCAGCAATCATAAGTATCATTGTTTTTGGCGTGCTTACTTGGGGTTTTGAAATCGAAGAATTTCAATTTATTCTCTTTTTGTTCTTTGGAGTTTTACTTAGTGGATTGAATTTCGCATTTCTATTTAGAAAAAGAAAAAATCAAGTACTAAGATGGGGAGCATCAATCTCCCATTTTGGATTTGGTGTTTTGTTAATCGGTGTCTTGGTTTCATCTGTTAAGAAGAACGTTCTTACTACTTCACAAGAAGGCATTAATCTTGCGCCGGAACAAGATCAATCGGGTAAAATCGATGAAAAAGGCATCCAATTCAACAGAGAAAATAAAATTCTCTATCAAGGTGAGCCCGTGGATTTGATTGGTTATAAAGCAGTTTATTTGGGATCTAAAAAAGGGATTCATTACGATTCATTGGATGAATTCTTTACGGTGTCATTTGTATCAAAAACCAATCCGAAAGATTCATTTAAACTTGTACCCAAAACTCAGAATAACCCTCAAATGGGCTTATTGGCTGAGCCATCTACCAAGCATTACTTGCACAAAGATGTTTTTACGCACGTCAATTATCAAAGCGGGATGGATAAGACAGAACCTTATAGTTCTTTCAAGTTAGACACTCTTTATGTAGGACAAAAAGGGACTAGTTCTTCTGGTAAATGCCAATATATTGTGAAAGCCATTGAAAAAGCTAGCCGTGAAAATGGATTAGCCTTGAGGTTGGAAGTAGAAGTTGAGAGATTGAATGAAAAGGAAATCATTCATCCCGAAATTCTAATTAATGAGCAAACTGGAAGTTTAGAATCATTACCGGTACAACTAGATAAACTAGGATTTTTCATGACCATCAATAGTTTTGATATTCAAGATCCAGATCCTTCAAAACAAAAAATAGCCTTTGTAGTTCAAACCGGTGAGAAGACTCCAGTCAAGAATTACATTGTTGTAAAGATTATTGAATTCCCATGGATTAATTTAGTTTGGTTTGGAACCATTATCATGGTTATTGGTTTTGCTTTCGCAATAATTGATAGAATTTTAGCTCAAAAAAGAGTCATGGCTTAAAGACTTATGAATAACCATCCTATTTATATCATTGGCAAAGGTAATTTAGGGTGGCATTTGGTTAAGTTGTTTGAAATCAATCAAATAGAAACGAAAGGATGGTTGTCATCCAGAGAATCATTTGAATGTTTTGATTTGACTAACGAAGCCATTCTATTTTTAACAGTATCAGATAGTGTGATTGAGAAAATTGTATGCGAATTACTCAATAGAAACAATCGGTTAATCATTGTTTACTGTAGCGGTTCAATAGACATAGTTACAAAATACCCCCAAAACGTAAGTTGTTGGTATCCATTGTATTCCTTTACAAAAGGAATAACCGTTGATTGGCACAAAGTACCCATTTTTACTGAAATTCAGGATTTCACAATTCAAAAGACAATTGAAAATTTAAACAACAGGTTAAATTTAAAGTCAGTAGAGATTTCAGCAGAAACACGTAAAAGACTTCATTTGTCAGCAGTCTTCATAAATAATTTTACCACGGCTTGTGCAATTGCTGCGAATACAGTATTGAATGATCCAAAATTATTTACCTATTTATTGCCTATACTTCATCAAACCGTTGAAAAAATTTCTAATTCAAGCGGCATTGATTTAGAGAGTGTTTTAACAGGCCCTGCTAAAAGAAAAGATAACATTATACTTGAAGAACATTTGGCATTATTAATATCTTTAGTGCCAGAACATCAATTTTATGATGCTATATCTAAATATATTCAACAAAAAACAAAATAAATAGTTGTTTTATTAAACATTTTGTTTTAATTTGTTTAAAAATTCAACAAAATGTCTCCTGTAGCTGGTTATTTGTCAAACGAAAAGCATCTTTTCGAATATTTGGGTCTCGAAATTTATTTGAGTACCCGCGATCAGCAACCATTGGTTATTTATGGTAGATCTGAAGATCAATTGTCAACTGTTGTCATCCACTTTGAAGATGGAGTTTATAAAGGGATTGAATTACAACATGTTCCTGATTTTCAAGAATTATCGCCGAAAGACAAAGAAAAACTACTTGAAATCATTGATTATAATCTCCCCGATATTATTAAGTTTTGGATTGATGTATTTGTATACAATAAGAAAGTGCCGTTTGAAAAAGTCCTAAAACCCATTCAAACGACACAAACATCTCAAACTCGTTAGAAAATATCGTATCTCAGTCCAATATAGATCATTCTACCATTAGCCGGAGCCCAGTTAAAGGCCGCATCAAAGATTCGATCTCCACCAACTGGAGGGACTGATATTATTGGCATATTTAAAATGGGGTCATTTTGCCTAAAGTTAAAAACATTTTCAATACCTAAATAAGCCTCAAATTTCTTACTGAATGATTTTCTCGTTTGAAAATTAAATATAGTGAACCAAGGACTATTGTTCACTTGCTCGTTGAATGGAACTAGATTGATTAATCTCTTTGGGCCATTAAGCTGAAATACGCCGTCAAAATACCAATTGTTTCTAGTTTTATGGTGTAAGGTAATTAATCCTCGGTGAACGCTTTGAAATGGATTCATCCTTAATTGTCCAGCGATGAATTTTTGATTATCAATAAATCTGTAAGCGAATTTAACATCTGTTCGTCTCCGAGGTGTAAAAGACCATTCTAAATGCACACTTCTAGTATATCCTGCTTGATTTTTTGACCTTCCTGCAATGTTGACCTCATACGGATGCGCTTCTCGATCAATCACTATTTGATAATCGAATAAAGTTTGAAATACATCAATTGTAATGCTTGAAGGATATTCCATAAACATGAAATTCTTGTAATACGATATACCCATATTCCAACCTCTCTCTTGTTCAAGTCCAAAAGTGGGAGAACTTAAACTTGCATCTTTTACATTCATTGAATTGATGTACAAGGATCTATTGCTGATTAAATTGGGCAGATGCTCTGCAAAAACATAAGGTGTTCTTCTGGCATAACCCCCTTGAAAAAACAACTTATTGTTTGGATTGAATTCCCATTTACCATGAAGTCGGGGAGTAGCATACCAACCAAAAATATTGTGATAATCAGTGCGTATACCACCAACCATAGTGAGTTTGCCTGAATTATAAACCCATTCGGCAAATCCGCCTAACTGAATTTCATTGAATTGGTTATTAACCTTAGTTGAATTTGGTACATAAAACCAACTGTCTACATCAGTAAATTCCTCAGCCAATTGAGTAAAAAGGGTAGATATTCCCGTTTTAAGTCCCCAATTTTCATTTAATTCAGCCTGGTAAAGACCTGAATAGCTAAAACGCATCTCACGAGCTTGATACTTCCTATCTAATACATCCCCAGAAACCTTAAAAGGCATTAGATTATAATCCATATTGTGAACGGAAAGATTTAAAATATTCCCAAAGGTGTTTTCCGAGTTTGATGGTATAATTCCAAGCTTAGCATAAACATCGAGTCTTGATTCATTGCTTTTAAAATTAAAAACATCAGAATTGGGATCTATTTGCGTGCCACCCACAGAATTCGTTACACCAGCCACTTTTTTATCGTTCCAAAATGTAGCTCCAAGTTTACCTTCTAAATTCTTTGTTTGAAAATCACTGTGATTGCCTAGATATATTCTATCTGTCATTGGCATATCAGAGTAACCATCATTATTTCTATCAGTAGTCATCCATTGCTGTCCAGAGTGCAGATAGGTGAAGTTTTTCCAGTTCTTTTTATTTGCTGTATAAATAATAGAATTTACTTCTGTTCGGCCCTGGTCATTTTGATATGCATTAAAATGGAATCGTGGTTCGTTGTGTTTGGATTTAAGTGCATAATCAATTCCACCTGTAATACCTTCAAATCCTAGTGTTGCAGAACCAACCCCTTTGGCGATTCTCACATCGCTTACAAAATCACCGGGAATATTCGACAATCCATTCAGTGTAACAATCCCATTAAATTGAGGTAAATTATCTCTGGTTAATAGGATGTATTTGCTGTTTAATCCCATCATCTCAACCTGTTTGATGCCTGAGATTCCATCGCTGTTCGAAACTTCAACAGCATTACTCAGCTCAAAACTCTCGGATAAAGTACAACATGCCGCCTTTTTAAATTCATTTTCTGAAATGAGTGTTTTTAACTGGGCACCTTTGTGATCGTTAGAAGTGCCTTGTTCTTCAATTGTTACATCAACTTGTTCAATCTTTGTAGTATCTTCAATTTGCGCGCTCAAGTTACCGGCCTGAATGACGCAAACAAAAAGTACCAATGCTGCTTTCGACAGCGATTTTAAATCTGTGAACATTTTGAAGTTAAAAATCATCATCAGATCGATACTTACAACAGCCCGGTAAATTGTTGTAAACTAAATTATCAGCTTTAACTTGTTCAGTGTCATGTCCTGTACTAGCAATAATGTTGTGTAATTGGATTTCCTTAAATTGTGCGGCGTTATAAACAATAAATATTTTTTTATTATTTAGATCATAAATTGCTTGATAGACACCTTTTATATCTAATGCATTTTCGATTCGCTCTTTACACATTTCACAATTGCCACCGACACCAAAAGTTATTTGGGCTTTAATTTTTTTTGTTTTTGACGTTCCGCATTGGGTTAATGACACCAACGCAAGTACAGCTACAAAAAGAGCTTTTACTATATTTTGTATTTTTTTCATTTGTATTTTGTTTAAATTATTTGGATCTATCGAATAAATACGATAAATCTAAATTACCCAAACATCATACTGAACCAACAACGATGGCGGAACTTTTTTTCTCAACCTATGCTGAACTAAGAACTTATTTGAACATTTTGAGAAACGACCAAAATCTATCAGTGCCAATTGTTGGCGATAATTTGTAAAATCAATTTGAACTGTTGATTTAATATTCTCTTGTTTCTCTGTATTTTGGAATTTTGCTGTAAAATAATAGAAATGATTTTCAGATTCTGTACAGCAGCAGCCATTGGCAACTAACTGTTCAGATGGATTCGTATTTTTATTTTCGTCAGCAGGAAGGCAGCAATTAATTTCATCATTTTCGCAGCAACTATCAATGGCAAACTCAACCAAACCTGAACTTATCAGATTGACTAAAACCAACAATATGGCGGCGATTTGCCTCATTTCATACGAATATACAAGTTAATTTGTTGTACTGACAAATCATGGCTAATATCGTAAGTAATTCCACATGATTTCTCAACTTTTTCGACGAAAAACTGACTTTTCTATCCAATCTGGTCATCAAATGCCTAGAATTCTATCAGTTAGGGATTTGACATTTTTTGGTATTGCAGCAATTATTGGTGGAGGTATATTTTCTTCCATCGGAAAGGCTTGTGCCGCTGGTGGTCCGGGTGTAATCTGGTTATTTGTAATTAGTGCGATAGCTTGTGGTTTCGCTGCATTAAGTTATGCAGAATTTGCAGGAAGAATACCCGTTTCAGGTAGCGCATACACCTATGCATATGCATCTTTTGGAGAATTATTTGCTTGGATCATTGGTTGGGCATTGTTGATGGAGTATGCTATTGGGAACATTTATATTGCCTTTTCCTGGTCAGGTTATTTCACTCATTTATTAGACGCAATTGGATTGGAATTGCCAAGATGGTTAATAACAGATTATTCATCGGTAAAATTATTCATTTCCAATAAGGATTTAGAACTTTTAACCAACATTCAAAAATCAGAAGTTGGTCAATTATGGACAAACTCAAATTTAATAGGCGAGGAGCTTGATTTTTATCAAGCCTGGGTAAATGCTCCTGTGGTTTTAGGACAAAGAATCATTTTTGATCTACCCGCTGTTTTAATAAACATTCTGATTACCATTTTAGTATACCGTGGAATCAGCGAAAGCAGAAAGGCTAGTAATGCCATGGTGGTTTTGAAAGTTGTTATCATTTTATTGGTGATTTTGGTTGGAGCCTTTTACATTGACTTTGATAATTTCACCCCATTTAACCCGAATGGAATGTCTGGAATTATGACGGGGGTTTCAGCGGTGTTCTTTACTTATATTGGATTTGATGCTGTGAGTACCTTAGCTGAAGAAAGTAAAAATCCAAAAAGAGATCTCCCAAGGGGTATGTTTTATTCACTTTTGATTTGTACGGTTCTATACATATTGATTTCACTAGTTCTTACTGGAATGGTACCCTTTGATTTACTTGGTGTTGATGATCCGTTGGCTTTTGCATTAAATTATAAAGGAATACATTGGCTTGAATATATAGTATCTGTATCGGCCATCGTGGCCATGACTTCCGTATTATTGGTATTCCAAATGGGTCAACCTCGAATTTGGATGTCTATGAGCAGAGATGGTCTACTACCTGAAAAATTTTCTAAAATTCATCCTAAATTTAAAACGCCTGGTTTCGCAACAATTATTACTGGTTTAGTAGTTGGCGTTCCTATCTTTTTTACCAATGAAACATTCGTATTAGATTTTACTTCCATTGGAACCATTTTTGCTTTTGTACTTGTTTGTGGTGGGGTGTTATTATTGCCACCAAGGACAGATTCACAGGAAACAGGATTCAAATTGATTCACATAAATGCACAGTACTTATTTCCTGCGTTGGTTATACTTTCAAGTGTTTTAACTCAAATTTATATACCAGATTATTTTAGGAGTTTGTTAACACTAGATTTTTATGGAATCAGTCATCTAATTATGTGGGTGTTTTTAATAGCACTATCCATTTTTACATTTTTTAGAAAATGGAATATTATACCTTTAATGGGTGTTTCGACGTGCATGTTTTTGTTGACTGGAATGACATTAGATAATTGGAAATGGTTTGGTTTGTGGTTTCTCTTGGGACTAATACTCTACTTCAGTTACGGATTTAAACACAGTAAACTTAAAAACGTCCAAAGTTAAAAATGAAAAAAGAAAAAAAAGACAACCACATCAGTTCTGTGATTCAAGCTATGTATAAGCGTTATCATCTTGATTCCAAGCTGGATGAAATGAGTATTGAAAAAGATTGGGAACAGATAGTGGGCAAGTTAATTGCAAAATACACAACCGATATAACTTTAAAGTCAAAGACCTTATATATAAAAGTGGATAATCCTGTACTCAAGAACGAAGTATTTCTGCAACGTAATGAGTTATTGGGAAAGGTTAACGAATATTATCAGAAGGTAGTTGCTGAGAAGATATTTGTTTCTTCTTGATTCGAACTCGCGCAATTTCAGCCTTATCAATACTTGTATTCAGTTCAAATCCAATAATCATAGAGAACGTGTTGATATAAATCAATACCATCAATGCAATGATTGCCCCTATTGAACCGTAAACCTTATTGTAACTATCAAAATTATTTACGTATAAGGTGAAACCGAAGGTGGCAATTATGGATAACGCACCGGCTAAAAGGGCACCTATAGAAAAAAACGTCCAACGTTCTGTTTTAGATGGAGCGAAGTAATAAATGGAAGAAATAGTGAAGACAAAAACCGCTGCAACTAATAAATATTCAATTAATACAATCAAAAAACTGTACAAACTCACCAGAGGCCAGTCGTTTTCAATCATAAAAGTTTCAATTTGAACTGAAACTGTAACAATCGCTAAGAAGAAAATAATTAGAACAGTTAATAAGAATGTTAAAAATATAGCCCTTGCCCTGATTACAAACCAATTCTGTTTGGCACGCATATCAGTTCCAGCTAAACGTCGATTGAATGTATTGATAAGAATATGGAATGCATTGGACGCAAAATAAATGGTTAACAAAAATCCAAAAGACAATAAACTCGAATTTTGCTTTCTTAAAATTTCGAGAATGGTTTGACTAATTTCTTCATAGGTACGCTCTGGAAGTATCAAAGATAATTGCTCTATTAATTGAGTCTTCATTCCATGAAAGGGTAAATAGGCAATCAAAGTCAGTAAAAAAAGTAGGGCAGGGAAAAGCGCCAAAAAGAAATTAAAACTTAGTGATGAAGCACTAAGGCTAATATTCTCCATGAAAATGGATCTTAAAAAATATCTGCCAACCTCATAAAATGACAATCCCTTAAAACCTCGAATTGTTTTCTTTTGAAGATATTCCCTTAATTTCCGAGCAAGGAAATGCTCCTTATCGGTTGAAATTTCTTCAATCAATTCATGTTTCTGAGGGGTTTCTGATTTCATTGGAATCAATACATTTTGTTCAAGAATTTCTCAGGAAGAGCCATCGGTCTCATATTTGATTTATTAACAAAAAATAATTCGGTTTCGGCATCTGACAAAAAATCTCCATTTTCATTATAAATCTCATATTTGAATGTCATTCTAACCTTTGGCTCACCTAAAATGGAAACACGAACAGTAAGAAGATCATCATAAATAGCTGCTTTTTTGAATAAAAACTTCATTGACCTTACCGGCATAATGATTCCTTCGTCCTCCATTTCTTTGTATGTAATGCCACGCGATCTTAATATTTCAGTTCGCGCTTCTTCGAAGTAAACAGCATATACACTATGGTGTAAAAAACCCATCCGATCACATTCGTGATATCTAACTCTAATTTTGTGTTCGTAAAAGGGTAGTTCTGACATAATTCAAATGTATAGTATCTTTTAGTATCTAAGTTGAAAATGTTCTTTAATTTGGTGTGTACGTTTCATTGCAATTCCCAAATAATAGCAATCAATGGTAACGTGAAAATCTGGGTGATTTATAATTCGTTGCCAGTTTAATCGTGAATTCCCATTGTGATAGGGGTGTGTAAAAACAAAGAAATCTTGATTGTTTGAATCCAATAATTCACTCTCAAGTGAATTCCAAAAATCAGAATCTCTATCTAATCTATGAAATAATAACAGCTTTTTTGTTAAATCACCAGATGTAAGGCATTCATTATTTAGAACTTCTTCATGTTCGGTTTTTTGGGGAAATACTTTATTAAACTCTCTTTGACTTTTATTGAAAAGAGAAGAATAAGGTTCTAACTTATCAGTTGAAATCAACTTAAGACCAGGCGCTAAATCAGTAGCGATCAAATATCGTAAGTAATTAAATTCTATGCCTGTTGAAGGTCCTATTTCACTTACTAGTTTAATATCATAGAAAAGTACTATACGTTGAAGTAATTCACAATACTTCGATGGTAAGGTGTAAATATTTACATATTCAGACAAAGAAACACCATCAAAGCCTGTACCTTTACTTTGAACCATCAACGTTCGCTGATATTCCAAGAATTCATTTTTTGATGAGGCACTATTATACAAGACCTTGTCAACGAATTCATAAACAAATGGAGAATGAACTCCATGTCTATTGGTTGAATACAATAAATAAGATAAGTAATCGAACCACTTGCCGATTCGGTTAATCATATTAGAGTGCTTTCTCTACTATTCCTAATTCAGTTTTTAATCTATCTTTTTGCTGATTCAATTTGTTGATTTTATCATCAAACTGTTTTAAAACAGCATCGGCATTTTTCGATAAAGCAAAGAAAGACTTATTATTGTCAATAGTTGAAATTTCTTCCTCTAGTTTCTTGATAGTTTCTTTTAATCTTCTTTGTTCAGATTTTAACTTTGACTTACCATCAGCAGATTGATTGAGGTTCTCAACATAATCTGACATTGTTTTTTTACGGTCTTCATTGTTTTGCTCTCGCAAAGATTGAAACAAAGGGTCGATTAGATTTTGAAACTTTGTATTTAAAGAATGAAATCTTTTTCCTGAAACAAAACCACTGTTATTCCATTCGGTCTGAATTTGTTTTAAATCGGCGAAAGTAAAATTCTTTTCAGCCTGTGCAATTAAACCTTCAAGTTTTTTAACAACAGCTTCTCTTGCTTGCACTGCACCTGATTCTTGAGATTTTCTCTCATCAAACCACTGATTTCTTCTTTGATAAAAATGATCAAATGCGGCTCTAAATCGCTTCCAAATTAGTTCATTTTGTTCTTCAGGAACGGGACCAATCTTTTTCCACTCTTCTTGGAGACTTTGGAATTTATCAGCTGTTTTATTGAATTCAGATGCATCCTTTAAACTTTCAGCTTTTTCGCAAAGCTCAAGTTTCAATTTAAGATTATCTTTCTTATTGGATTGTAATTCTTTAAAGAATAACTTTCTTTCAGAATAATACGAGTTTCTAGCGGTTTGGAATTTATTCCAGGTTTCCTCGTTTAAAGCTGTAGGAACAGGACCAATTTTTTTCCATTCTTCAAATAATTGATCTAATTCAGTGCCTAATTTTTGCCAATCTTTATTGTTTACTGGCCAAACAGAAATCGCCGCTTCAGCTTTTTCAATAAGAACCACTTTCTTTTCTAAATTGGCTTTCCTTTTTTCATCCAATTCATTTTGAACAGCCTTGATGGCGTTTAAAATTTCATCACTAGCGCCTTTAAATCTAGACCAAATTTCTTCAGAAATATCTTTTCTTACTGGCCCAGCATTTTTCCAATCTTCATGGTATTTATGCAGAGCAATATAAGACTTTCGGATATTTTGTTCATTTTTTAGAGCTTCAACCTTTTTAATCAATTCTATTTTAATCTCGAGGTTTTTTTCTCTATCCAAATCCTTAAGTTCATTGTAAATTGTAAGGTTATCATAAAACCTATCAATCAATGCTTTGTATTGAGAAGAAACTTCGTCTTGAAATTCTTTAGGTATAATCCTGATCTCTCTCCATTCTCGCATACATTCACGAATATGTCCAAGGCTCGCCTCAGTTTCTTCGCTCTCAACTAAAGTCTTTATTTTATCTAATATGGCTTTCTTCTTAACCAAATTTGCCAATTTCTCTTCCTCAGCACGTTTTTTTTCTTCTTCTCGTAGTTTTTGAAATTGATTGAATATGTCTAGTAATTTAGTTTTGAGTTCATCTTGTGGAGGAACAAATTCACGGACATCATTTCCTGAATCAATCCAAGCTTTAATTTGGGCTGGTTTCTCTGCAGAAACAAGTGCTTCAAAAATTGATTTTAGTTCTAGCAATTTCTGATAAGAAGCTTTCACATCAGCAGTCTGAATAAGAGATTCTGCTTCTTTGATAATTTCTTCTTTGCTAAGTTTACTGTATTGGTCTCGAAAAGTACTAGACTCTTCTTGACTGTGAATCAGTTTCTCAGCCTCGCTCAATTGCTCGTGATAATTTTCAGTAAACATATTCAATAGGAATGAATTTTTTTATAACGTGTAGAATTCTGTAAGCATATGAACTGCCGTTTGAGCAGCCTCTTTGCCTTTGTGTCCATGACTACCACCAATCCGATCTAAAGCTTGTTGCTCCGTTAATGTAGTAATCAAACCGTAAATACACGGCTTACTATATTTTAAACCAACATTCATAATACCATCAGTGGCTCCTTGACAAACAAAATCAAAATGTGGGGTATCACCTTTAATTACTGCACCTAAGCAAATTACTGCATCGACTTGCGCAAGTTCAAATAATTTTTGAGCTCCTAACGGCAATTCAAATGCCCCAGGAACATCACACTGTACAATTTGTTCCATTGAAAAACCAAGATCAACTAATTCAGACATACATCCATGTTTCAAGGCATGAGTAATATGTTTATTCCATATTGAAGTAACTACCCCAATTTTAAGGTTGTTAAATGGAATATCTGATGGAGTAGGTGGAGAATAATGGAATCCGGCGTTCGACACAAAACTGGACTTATGGATTGAATTCGCCTAATTTGGCTTTCATCTTACCGATATATTTTTCAATATCAGTACCTTCTGATGAAGTTGAATATTTTTGTGCAATTTCCTGGTAACAACTTAATGCGCTGCTGAAATCTTCAGTCATTTCATAATGGATACCTGCTTTCTTCAAGTACATAGCAGAGAAGTCGTTCTCATCGATTCTAGCAGCCTGCTCATAAAGACTTGCTGCTTCTTTAATATCACCCAATTCAGCATTACATACTGCTTTCATTGCTATAATAGAGGCACTTAAGATTTTATCGTTTGCTTTTGTTTTTCCAAGATACTTTAATGCTTCTTCAAACTTTTTATCTTTCATCAAAGCAATTGATGCGCACAATGCAGCTTCTCTTCCTTTCACAGTAGATCCAAACTCATCAGCAATTCTTGTTGCTGACCATATATTTCTTTTTGCATCACCTTTTAAGACAATTGAGGTTGAATCTGACTTAAAGTAATAATACATAGGTGCAAATTTTTCTGCGGCCTTTATTTCCTGTGTTGGTTTGTAACTAAGAGTGTAGAATAAAATCCCACCAACCACAGCAACAACAGATAATCCGATTATGTTGTAATTTCTTTTGTTGCTCGCGTATTTATCTGAAAACTCAGTTTTGAATGCGTTCCAAGAATGTCTAATGTCCATAATAAGGGGGCGAATATACTATAATTGATTTAAGTTTGGACAATTAGTCCATTATGAAAGGATAATCATTTTCTACATATACCTCAGTAAATAACTTTGAGGCATCTGGATAAGGCGAAGATTCAGCGAATTCAACACTCTCTTGAACGAGTTTAACAAGCTCCTCTTCCATAGCATCTAACTCAGCCTCTGTCGCATATTTTTTCTTCAAAATAGTTGACTTAGTTGTTTCAATCGGATCTTTTTCCTTGTACTCAGCTAGTTCTTCTTTTGTGCGGTAAGTTGCAGGATCACTCATCGAATGGCCTCTATATCTGTATGTTTTTATTTCCAAGAATGTTGGACCATCACCGCGTCTTGCTCTATCAGCAGCTTCAGCGATGGCTTCATGTACAGTCTCACACTTCATGCCATCAACTTGAAAACTAGGCATATCATAGGCAAGACCAATTTTGTAAATGTCTAACATATTTGTGGTCCTCGCAACACTAGTTCCCATTGCATATTCATTATTTTCACAAATAAAAATAGCAGGTAACTTCCAAAGCATAGCCATATTAAAGGTTTCATGTAAAGCTCCTTGTCTAGCTGCGCCATCACCGAAAAATGTTAAACTGATATTTTGGGTTCCTTGATATTGTTCAGCCAAAGCTAAACCAGCACCCATAGGTATTTGAGCTCCAACTATTCCATGTCCACCAAAAAAGTTATGCTCTTTTGAAAACATATGCATACTTCCACCTTTTCCACCTGAACAACCTGTAGCTTTACCGTACAATTCAGCCATCACTTCATTTGCGGAAACACCCATGGCTAATGCATGTCCGTGGTCACGATAAGCAGTAATAACTTTATCATCTTTTGTAATTGCTGACATCATACCAGCAACGAGAGCTTCTTGACCAATATAAAGATGACAAAATCCTTTTATTTTTTGTTGTCCGTACAACTGTGCTGACTTCTCTTCAAATCGACGAATCAATAGCATGGATCTGTACCACTCCAAATATGTTTCTTTGTTGAATTTCATAGAAAATGATTTCTTCGGCTGCGAAGATAATAAGGACAACCCAAAATGTTAATGAGAGTTTGTCAAATTTTATCTTCAATATTCTTCACTTTATCTTTAATAAAGCCAATTTCCCTTTGTATCATGCGTAAAGTTGGCCCAACATTATCATTGTCACTTTGTTGTGGTTCTTCGAATTTGGGATTGATATAGTTCACAAATTTCCAAATTTCTAAGATATCTTGGACTTTGAGCGGATATGGCTGGTATAAAGAATTGGTGCTGCATAAAAGAAATGTACCATCTTCCTCTATACGATTGTAAAGAATTTTGAATACAATGCCCTCATCTTTTGATACCACAATATATGGATGTCCATTTCTGACCATATTCCAATCTTGTAAGTATTCTCCCGTAACGAATGCACCATCAACCACTGGTGGCATACTATCACCCGAAATTGGAAAGGTTCTATACTTTTTATTAGGTGATAAAAAAGGAAGATTAAATGCTGGTAATACCTTAATATAATTAGGGTCAGCATATCCCGTGGTATATCCAGCTTTTGCTTTTATTGGCACCAGTTCTATGTTCTCCTCATTGTCAAGACTCACTGAAGTGGCTAAAATCCGCAATCGCGTACCTGTAATATCCAAATCAAATCCTTTTTCAAGTTGTGTTAAATGATTTTCTGGAATTTCATTAAGATCAACACGAATAAGTTTATCTATGTTGATTTGAAAAAAATCAGAAAATTTTATTAAGATGTTTATACCTGGTTCAGCGACACCATTTTCGTAGCTGTTATAGGCAGAACGAGTAATACCTAAACTAGCAGCAACTTCTTCTTGACTGCGTTTTTTTCTTTTTCTCAATAATTTGATATTTTCTTTCAAATACATCATGCCGTGAAATTAATGCTTTTCTCTTAAATGTCAAATTAATTATCAATAAATTGACACAATAATTATCAATGTTTCGATAAAGATTCAAGAATTATATAAGTGAACCGAATTTGTTTAAATTTGCATTAATGAACTATTGGTTGATCAAGTCAGAGCCCTTTAAATACAGTTGGGAACAGTTTGAAAAAGATCAGCAAACTTTTTGGGATGGGGTAAGAAATTACCAAGCTCGAAACAATCTGCGCGAAATGAAATTTGGCGACCTTTGTCTTTTTTATCATTCAAATGAGGGAAAAGAAGTAGTTGGAATTGCAGAAGTAATAAAAGAATCATATCAAGATCCTACAACATCTGACCCGCAATGGGTGGTTGTAGAAGTTAGACCACATTCTAAATTGAAGAATACGGTTACATTGAGCCAGATGAAATCAGATGAAAGACTATCTCAAATGGGATTGTTAAAACAACCTAGGCTATCTGTAATTAAATTAACACCTCAAGAATTTGATACTGTTTTAGAAATGTCAAACAATGCCCAATAAAGGTAAAATATTGCTCAGTTTGGATCATACTAAATTGATCTTGAAACGATTTGCATTAGAATTGATTGAAAAACATCAGTCTTTTGATGATACTGCTATTATAGGTCTTCAACCAAGAGGAATAGAATTGGCAAATGCGTTAAGACAAGAAATTGAAAATTTGATTGGTCACAACATTAAATACGGTCAATTAGATCACACGTTTTTTAGGGATGATATTGGAAGAGGTGAAATCCACATTCCAAAACCGTCTAAAATTGACTTTTCAACCGAAAATCTAAACATCATTATTGTTGATGACGTTTTGTTCACGGGAAGAAGCGTTCGTTCGGCCATTGATGCAGTCATGAGTTTTGGTAGGCCTAAAAGAATTGAATTGTTGGTTTTAGTAGAGCGATTATTTGAACGCGAATTACCGATAAAGCCAGATTATTACGGAGTACTTGTTGATAGTAGAAATACAAATAACTACGTTAGAGTGGAATGGGAGGCTTCAAATGAAGTACAAGTTTGGCTTTTAGAAAATAAAGAACATGAGTAAAAATGTGCATCATTTACTTGGTATCAAAGGCTTAGAAAAAGGTCAAATTGAAACCATTTTAGATACAGCCACCAATTTTTCGGAGTTATTACAGGCGCCAGTAAAAAAAACACCTGCGCTTAGAGATATCACCATTGCCAATTTATTCTTTGAAAATTCTACAAGAACCAGGGTCTCATTTGAACTTGCTGAGAAAAGATTAGGCGCTGATATTATCAATTTTTCCTCTTCATCATCAAGCGTAAAAAAAGGAGAAACTCTCATCGATACCGTTAATAATATTTTATCAATGAAGGTTGATATGGTTGTAATGCGACATCCAGCTCCGGGTGCTTGTTTGTTTCTATCTAAACATATTAACGCTCAAATTGTAAATGCTGGAGATGGCACTCATGAACATCCAACTCAAGCTTTATTAGACGCATTCTCAATCAAGCAAAAATTAGGAGATGTCTCAGGTAAAAAAATAGTAATTGTTGGCGATATCAAACATTCAAGAGTGGCACTTAGTAATATTTATTGTTTACAATTACTTGGTGCTGAGGTGATGGTATGCGGTCCAGCTACTTTGATTCCCAAACATATTGATAAATTAGGTGTTAAAATATCGCATAATCTCGATGAAGCCCTTAAATGGTGTGATGTAGCAAATATGTTGCGAATTCAACTTGAACGACAAGATCAACGTTTCTTTCCTTCACTGAGAGAATATTCAACGTTGTATGGCTTGGATCTGAATCGTTTAAATAGATTAGATAAAGAAATTACTATCATGCACCCTGGACCTATAAATCGTGGAGTTGAAATTAGCAGCGATATTGCTGATAGTGAACACAGCATCATTCTTCAACAAGTAGAAAATGGAGTTGCAGTCAGAATGTCGGTTTTGTTTCTATTGGCCCAAAACAAATTATGAATCCCATTTTAGTAGAATTACATAGAGGTGAGGTGAATGAGAGTTTTCACCGCGGAGTAGTTTGCGTAGTAAATAGCACAAATGAAATTGTATTTTCGAGAGGTGATGTAACACAAGTTTGTTATCCACGCAGTGCGATGAAACTATTTCAGCATATTCCACTGATTGTTTCAGGTGCATTTAATCATTACAATTTTACTCTTCAAGAACTTGCCGTTATGTGCGGATCTCACAATGGGGAACAAATGCACATGGTAGTAGTTGATACTATATTACAGAAAATTGGACTTTCTGAGTCAAATCTAAAATGCGGAACTCAAGTGCCTACTTTAAAATCAGATTTACATCAACTTATTAAAAATGATTTAAAACCAAGACAATTACATAATAACTGTAGTGGTAAGCATGCTGGTTTTCTAGCTTATTGCACTTTCAAAGGATTGAATTTTGATGAGTATATTGCTGATAACTCTGAACTTCAAAAGGAGATTAAAAAAGTGGTATCGATTTTCTATGAGTTTCCTGAGGACGAATTAAAGTGTGGTATGGATGGTTGTAGCGCGCCAACTTTTGCAATGCCTGTTTTAAATCAGGCCATTGCATTTAAAAATCTTATAAGTCCTTCTTCTCATATCCCAGAAGAATATAAAAATGCAGCAGCACTTATTGTTAAAGCTTGCTCAGAATTTCCTGAAATGTTGGCTGGTACAAATAGATATTGTACGGATTTAATCAAAATCACTCAAGGCAGAATTATTGGTAAAACAGGAGCGGATGGGGTCTATTGTATTGCAGACAAACAGAAGAATCTTGGCATATCCATCAAAATTGATGATGGCAAAATGGGTCCACAGTATCAGGTTGCTCAAGAATTATTAAGCCACCTTGATTTGATATCCCCAGAAGAAATAAATGAACTTGAACCTTACCATGAATTTGAATTAAGTAATTTTTCAGGAAACATTGTAGGTAAATCAGTTGCGGTAAATTTTGAATGACTAATTTAAGACATCTTGCCATTGTTGCTGCGACAATGAGCCAGAGTTTATATGCGCAGTATCGAGTAATTAAGGCACATTCAATTCTTGAAGATCGTTTGATTTCTTCGAACTTAGAGGAATTTAATTCCATGCGATTTCATAGACAAACACCTGAATTAATGTCAAAATTGTCTGGGAAAATACCATATGACACTTTGATAAATTCAAAGTCATTTTCGAATAAGGAATACAATTTCGTTGAATGGAATAATCCTGAATATTTTGGTAATACCAGACAAGGTTTCGGAAATTGGAAATTGACCCAAAAATTAGGTGAACATTTCTTCGCTAGTCCCAATAGAGCTTACTCTTGGGAATCAACTGATAAGCAAGATTATGTTGTCATCAACCCTATATTAGACTTACTATCCAGTCCCAATATGGGAAGAATTTTTGATACTGCGCTTGTTAATGGGAGAGGTGTTGAAATTCAAGCACAATTCTCAGATAAAATAACTTTACACTCTCAAGTTTTTGATTATCAACACAACTACACCAAAAATCTAGATGATTTCTACACACAAAACAAGGTTTATCAAGGTATTACGTATTATCAAAGAACAGAAAATGGATTAGTATCGAATTTTTATGCAACCGGTTATATTCAAGCGAAAATAATTGAAAAGAAAAATTCCTATCAAATATCAACTACTTTCGGGCATGATAGACCATTTGTAGGATCTGGATTTCGGAGTTTAATATTAAGCAATTTCGCACCCCCTAGTTTATTTCTACAAGTAAATTACTCTTTGGGTCCATTCAAATATCAAAACCTATTTAAAGAGTTGGCACGAGATATGACGGAAGACACTTTTGGAGTGCTAAATAAAAAATTCCTTGCTATGCACAGGGGCTCATTGGAATTTAAAAAATTGAATTTCGAAGTCGGTTTTTCGGAGATGATTATTCACTCTCGTACTAATAACCAATTTGATGCTAATTACTTTAATCCTATTATTTTGTATAGGTCAGTTGAAAGAGATTTAGGTTCCCCAGATAATGCCATGCTTGCATTTGATTTTAAATGGACCCCTAAAAATCATTGGTTGGTATATGGTCAACTTCTTCTAGATGAATTTACCATGGGAAAAGTGATTAATCAAAAGAATTATTACGGCAATAAATTCGGTCAACAATTGGGCATATATTATTCTACGAATTCTCGTAAAACTCAAATAAAAGACCAAGCATATGTGCAATTGGAATATAATAGAGTTCGTCCACATACATATTCACACTTTAGTAGCAGTTATTACAGTCATTTTAGTCATGCCTTGGCACATCCTTTAGAAAGTAATTTTAGAGAATTTGCATTGCGTGCATTTTGGGTACCCGCTAAAGTCCAAAAGTTGGAACTTAAATGCGTGGGTATTTTTGCTCAGAAAGGGCAGGACACCGCTGGATTGAATTTTGGGGGAAGTTTATTTAAATCATATAGAACAGCCTATGATCGACAAAATGCGATGATGCTTCAGGGCGCCAAGCAATCAATAATACAAGCTCAAATAACCGCTAGATATTATTTGTTTCCAGGTGGAAGCATTGAATTAAACTATCAATTAATGAAGAATGTTGGCTTCAATGCATATACCAGAAACTATTTAGGATTTGGTATAAGATGGAATTTTTACGATCAAAGAGATAATACCCTAAGATGATGGATAAACTATCATCATTCAATCTTTCTGAAAATACGATCCCAGCGAATAAAGCTCATTGAATTTTCGCTCTTCGCTTTTGTTTCGTAAATCATATTATTTCCTTCAATGAGAGGCTCTCCAATGTCATTAATACCAATCACTTTTCTCAAAGAGAAGAAAGTAAACAATGGTTTCCCTAAAATGTGATCTTCGGGCACATAACCCCACATTCTAGAATCATAACTATTGTAACGATTATCTCCCATCATCCAATAATATCCGTATTTAAAGGTGTATTCTGTAATTTCAACTGAACCTCCATTTTTATAAAAACGGCCATCCTGTTCGCTGATGTCCGCTTTTTCGTAAACATTTATAGCCGCTTTGAACCAATCCCAATTGCCTTTTGTCAAACGAATTTTATCGCCTCTTTTAGGAAGGTAGAATGGCCCATAGTTGTTCAAATCCCAGTTGTGTTTCAAATAAGCCGTATTCATGGTGTCGGGGAATAAATGACGGTTATAACCCTCATCAATGATATCTTCAAATAAACCGCGTACACTCTTAACATTTCTAATTTTATCGGCATTTTCAGGCCATGTATAAATGTGGTAAGGAATCAACATTTCACCTTGTTTTTTGGTGGATTCCAATATTTCAGGTGCTACTCTGTATGGAATAGTGTAATCTCCTAAGTCGTTATTAACTAAAAAGTCTTGTGAAATGAACTCATTCATCAATAATAAGTACCTCTTTTGTTGCTTTTTTACAGCTGGAAGTGCTTTTCCATTCACATAAACCACAGCATCTTTAATATAAATAGAATCGCCCGGAATTCCTATGCAACGCTTTACGTAATTATCTTTCTTATCAATTGGAAATCCTGCATCAGCTGGCCAGTTGAATACGATTACATCATTATTTTTGATTTTGTACCAACCAGGCAACCTCATGTATGGAAATTCAACCAATTCCGAATATGCTTTTAGTCCCATAATTTCTTTAGGAGCTAAAACTGGCACAGAGACAGGGGTTAATGGTATTCTCATTCCAATGTTGGTTCTAGATACCACTAAATAATCACCCACCATCAAATTAGACTCCATAGAAGGAGTTGGAATTTGATACAAATCAAAAAATAAAGCCCGCATTCCGCCAGCAACATAAGCAGCAAACAATAGGGCGTCTGCCCACTCACGTCCGCCAGATGATTTTTTAAGATTCTCGGTTCTCCAATCTTTATTTCCAGCAGCACCTACAAAGGCTAAGTTTTTATCAAACAATAAATAAGGGAAGTACGCAAAAGTCAAAACAATACCCGCAAATTGTTCCCAGAATGTATTCTTTCCAAAGCTTCTGAGTAAGTCAAGTTTTATATTGAAACTAAATAGAATATTTAAACCCGGTATAACCATCCCCAACATATACCATTTTGGTCGGTCAACTAATTTGATCCAAAACCACCAGTTCAGGATAGGAATCCATGCCAACAGTGGGTTTAACCCTGCAAGCTTAAACATTCTTGAAAGTCCTAAACGAGTAAGAATAAAGGCTGCCGTCCAAATGGCAATAAATATCTGGAGATTAAAACTATCCATAAGTTACAAATGTAAATTCAAAATTGATTAATTCGCTAATGTTCAAAGTTTGAGAAGATCATTCATCGAAAAAACTCCTTTTTTACCAAGCAAATACTTGGCGGCATAGACCGATCCTTGAGCAAAGCCCAATCGACTTTTTGCTTCATGTTTAATTTCAATAAAGTCAATGGCACTATCCCATTTCACAATATGAGTTCCAGGTACATGCGGTTCTCTTAATGCCTCAATGTATAACGCACCATTAGGTTCTAATGAAGTATTTGTATGCACTGTCCACTTATCGTAGTTGTGATTATTGGCACAAATTTGATTTGCTAAAGATATCGCGGTTCCACTGGGCGCATCTTTTTTTTCTGTGTGATGGATTTCCTGCATTGAAGCAGAATATAGTGTTTGTTGATCCATCAATTTGGCTAGTAGTGCATTAATTTGAAAAAATATGTTAACCCCAACTGAAAAATTTGAAGCGTAGAAAAGGCTTCCATTTTTTGAAATGGTCTGTTGTTTAACTTCATCAAATTCATCATACCAACCTGTGGTTCCAACTACAATGGGTATTCCTAAGTTATGCGCATGCAAAATGTGTTTAACGGCTAACTCAGGGATTGAAAATTCAATTGCTACATCGGCATTTGTAGATGAACATTCTAAAAACGGATTGTGGGAATTATATCTCTCAACAACTTCAAAACCCATTTCGGAAGATAAACTTTCAATGGTTTTACCCATTTTACCAGCTCCAATAATTGCTACTTTCACCTCGCAAAAATACGGTTCAAAAAATTAAACTCTTTGATTTGAGAAAAAAGTTGATTTTTGCGTTTTGTAAAAGTATGAAGAAAAGCAAAAAGTGGGTAATTCTCTTGGTGTTAAGTGTTGTATTAATGGCAACAATTGCCATCTTTTTTTTACAAACTTCCAGCAATAAAAATCACCAAGAGGTTATAATTAAAAATAATTGGAATTCAGATAGTTTGAATAACTACTTCAATCAAAACTTTAATGTTGAGATGCCTTTAGGGTTTTCATTTTGGGCCGAAAAAGCCGGTTATAAAATCACACCGTGCAAGTTTTTTCTACCACCTAACAGTACTCCATTTAAAATAATTCGCTCATTACGAGAAAATAGAAATCAAACCGTAAATCTTGTAATTATTCCAGGAATTTGGGCCGAAAGTTTGTGTGAAAGGGTTTCATCAAAATTGATATTAGACTATGGAGAATTACATCGTGAGTTGATCTCACCACAATTACTTTTGAACTACGGTTTTAACGACACCACTTGGCCAGCATTGTTTGTACCCAATACTTACAATATATCTGTGGGTGTATCATTAGAAGGGTTCTTTGATCGAATGAAAGCAGAACAAGAATTATTTTGGGATAGCATTCGTATTTCGAAATTGAAAAGTCAAGATTTAACTCTTATACAAGCGGTTATTATCGCTAGTTTGGTACAAAAAGAAAGTAATAAAAAAGCTGAATATATTCAGATTGCCGGTGTTTACATGAATCGATTCAGAAAAGGCATGAAATTGCAAGCTGATCCTACAATTGTATTTGCAAAAGGCAAGGCTGAGCGGGTTAGGGGCAAAGAAGACTTATTTATCAATTCGCCTTATAACACATACATTCATAAAGGCTTACCTCCTGGACCCATTTGTATCCCTTCTGTTGATGCGATTGATGCTGTTTTAAATTATACAAAACATAATTACTTGTATTTCTGTGCCAAGTCTGACTTCTCAGGCTATCATATTTTCGAATCAGATTACAACAAACACAAAAAAAACGCCTCTGCTTTTCACAGGGCGTTGAATAAAGAGGAGAAAAGAAGTAAATAGTTACTCTATTACCGAGAATTGTTCAGAAAATCGATTGCCTGTTTGATCAATTCCTTGAAGGACATAATTTCCATTTTGCAATTTTGAAATATTCAAGCTGTTACAATTGGTTTGTTTAAAAACAACTTGACCATTCAAATTCCAAACTACGGCTAATTTCAACGTTTGATTTATAAACAATTCATTTCCCTTGGAAATTGGATTTCCCAATATTTTCACGCCTGTCTGTGAAAGCACTGTTGTTGAATTTGCATTCGCTTTCAACTGTTGAACCGCGGTTTTAACATCGTCACCGTTATCTGAACCGTTTCCATTTGAAATTACAGATGCTGCATATATATTTAGGTTTCCTGTAATTGAACTTGGAGCTTGCCAATCAATTTCCCATACATTTTGTCCGTTTGACGTTCCTGGGGATGTATGTCCCCAAACTTTTGATGAGCTCACGTTTGTTTTAGATGGAGCAGTACCAAAAGTTCCAGCGGCTGCATTTGATGCGTCCAAAATTACCGCTTGAAATCCCATTTTTGAAGAATTACCCTTGGCAGTAATTCTGAGGGTGTAATTAGTTGATGGAATAATATCTGTAACTGCGGTATTTGTTGATTTATCTATTATCTCAGCAGTTAATGATGAGGCTAAGTTATTATTAGACCCGTGACAAGACGTACAGGTGCCTGAACTCCCAGGTGAACCGGTTCTATTTCCTCCGGGACCAGAGGAATTTGAGGTAAGAACAACAGTTAGTCCCGCCATTGCTAAAATTGAAGTAATTCTGAGTATTTTTCTTTGTTTCATAATTTAAATCTGATGCAATTTCAGTCAAATTGTCTGATAAATCCATCAGTGATTCGAAAATGTGATAAAACTTGGATATTTTTTTACACAAAAGGTCAATCATTGA